>Ga0209589_1007505_pt1 | contig 17489 bp, 8 predicted proteins | sample CowpeawhiteBW_FD_187525 | JGI IMG/M metagenome (GOLD analysis project Ga0209589, IMG submission 187525) | Root nodule microbial communities of legume samples collected from California USA - Cow pea white BW (SPAdes) (version 2) | ecosystem: Host-associated > Plants > Roots > Nodule | place: USA...
AAACACAAATTTAAATAAACTTAGTTATGTTAAAAATATATAATAAAAATATCAATTTGAATAAAAATATCAAATTTAATAAAAATATTTGTATAACATTTATATAAAAATTAATTTTTGTTTCAATGTGGAGAGAGAAAAAATTGAACTATTTTTACAAAAATAGGAACTAAATTAAGACAAAAATTAGAATACAAATACCAAATTGAGACGGAGGAAATGATACCTGGCATAATATTGACATGTGGCATTATGACTGCCACATCACTCTGTCACTGCCACGTGACACGATGACCGTTTGACACGTGACAATTTAAAAAAAAATCAAAAAAATAAATAAATAAAAAATTCAAAAAAAATTCAAAAAAAAATTCAAAAAATCCAAGAACTGACACGTGACACCTCAATTAACGCTATTACTATACCAGTAACAGAAAGGACTAAATTAAGATCAAATTTCCTAAAACAGGGACCAAAATGAGATAAAAAAAATAGAGGGAGCAAATTGAGATTTTGTTATAAAAATGGGACCAAAGGCATAACTAAACCTATTTTTTATTATTTTATAAAAATTATTCAAAATTAATATTAAAGTAGTAAGAAAACGGGTACGGGTATGGGTACGAGATTATACCCGTTACCCGGTGGGGATGGGGATGGGACAAAAGTTTGATACTCGTTGGGTTTGGGTATGAGAATGGGGATGAATTTTTTTTACGGGAATGAGTATGAGACAGTGAAACCCGTCCCACCCCGCCCCGTTGCCATCCCTAAGTGAGACACATATTCTACTTTTATTTAATATGAGATCATATCTTAACAACTCTATATTCTTTATTTGTTTTGTTGTTAATTTATCTTTAATTCTTTGAACTCAAAAAGTAGTTACTAAAATTAATAAATTAAAATAAATAAACAATAATTTTTTATAATGATAATTATATTACATTTATAATAATAATAATTATTGTTATATTACTATAGTGATAATATTATCATTATTATTATTATTATTGTTATTATCACAGAATATTATTATAATGATATTATTATTACTATTGTTATTAGTATTTTTATCACTAGGTGATATTATTATAGTCATATTATTATTATTACTATTATTATTATTATTATTATTATTATTATCATTACTATTATTATTATTGTTATAGTTAGACACACATTTTGTTTTTGTTTACTACAGGAACATATCTCAATTATTTGCATTTTTCATTTATTTTGTTGTTGATTTATCTCAACATCGAAATAATTATTTGAATTTAAAAACTAATTACTAAAATTAGTAAAATGAAAAAACTGATAAGTAATTTTTTTTATATGAATAATTATTTCAATTTAAAAGTGATAGTTAAGAGGATAAATTTAAAAAATTAAAAGAGGACACAACAAATATGTATTCTTTTCATATATGATTATAAAATTTTTGTTGTTAATATTAGTCTTAGTATTAATATTTATATTAATAGTTTTAGCATAAATATTTTTATTATTATTGATAATGTTATTATTATTATAAGTATTTTTTTAATTATAAAAAGTGTTATTGTATTACATAATTTTATTAAATAAATTTTTATTCTTTTAAAAATTTATACTATATAATTATTAATAATATTATTATCAGTGTTTTTAATTATTAAATATATAATTTTTAAATTTATTTAAATAAATATAACAATTATTAAATTATTATTTTATAAAAAAAAAAAGAAAAAAAGACCCATGCCAATGCACACGTGAGAGACTAGTTCTTTTATAAAATCATCTATATCTACTTATCTTTTTCTCTATTTATCAACTATTATTTTCTCATATTTTTTTATATATTTCATTTTACTTTTAATAAATATAATTTTATTTTTTATATTAATTTAATAACATTATAATATTACGTATAAAAACGACTATGGATATGCCGGTTTGAAAGAAGGAGAATCCGCTATTCGGTGGTTTTTATGCTAGGTGCATGAAAAAACAGGCCTTAGAGTGGCACAGAGATAACAACCCAGAAAGTTTGAACCCAAGGCGCAATAGAGAATCTAAAATTCGGAAACGTGAAAAAGTTTCGTCGAATTCTAACGGCACCAACGATTGAATCCTGTAATGGTAGCAATGAAAGCGGGTAACTCTAGTCAGAGATATTTGTTGAGGGACCTATACGACATTTGGAAACCATCAATACACGCCTAAGCATGTCACCAAAACAATCACAAGTACACTTTCAAGGCCCATTTCACGAGAAGGAAAACATAAGTGTAGTGTTTAGCGTTGTACCTAACACTTTGGCAGAGGAAGCTGCAGCTATTTTTATGAAAGGAGGACAAAAGTGAAGGTTTTTATGTGCTATTAAATACCATTTATAAGATGCCGTCATAACATCTAACCAAGTTTTGTTTCAGTGATGAAACGATGTTCGAGGAAACACTAATTTAATTTTTTTTGCTAAAAGAATAATTGTTCAGGCAACTCGCCTCGAATATTGTGTGAAATAACTCCTACGTTTTTTTAACCCTTTTGGCTTGAAAATTTATTATCCTTTAAGAGCATACAACATCTTTACCTTTTACTAAAATCTCCATTTTTACGAAGGGAGTGAGATAGTGCTTCTGTTTCGGAAAGGTCCCATAGTGCTATCAATCAGTGGCCTTTAACAACGAGTGATGCTCATTATTATCTTCCTCTTCCTTTTGGTACATTGCAGCCTTTGGTGTGACCTCTAACTTTGTCCAAATGCTCATTATAATATTTTAAGACTGGACCATCCAGTGCGTGACTTCGGGGTGATTGACAAAACTTGTTTTTCTTAAGTGTTGATATTATGTCTGATACGATTGAGACAGGGTTAAGGTAAATTTTTTAACTTGTTTATAGCTGACACTAATTTTAATATTTTAAAATATATTAAAAAATATTTAAAATTATAATATAATATATTTTTAATGTTCGGTAGAAAATAATATAAAGAATCACTAGAGAAAATCTAGACTCATCACTAATTGAGTTTAGAATAGTATTAATCTAGTTAAAACATGCTTTTTATTTTAGTTAAAATTTATCGTAAATTATCACATATGTTCTTTTAACCCTTTTAAAGATGTTTATGTAAAATTCAATAAATATATATAATATTTTGTTTACTCTTAAATATGTAAGTATTTTAAAAGATATTTATTTGAGAATGAGCGATTAAATTCACTTATTTTCACCGGAATAACCGTTAATGGACAGTGATGGAAGCCCCCAAAATTTGGTTCAAAAATAGGAAAACAATAAAAGACAAGACAACACATAAAACAGAGAAGGTCTTGGAAACATATGCAACTGGGGTTTTTGGTACGCATCCCATAGATGTGTAAGTCGCAACCTGAAGAAGAAAAGTAGGAAGCACCACTGCCCCCACCCACTCTATAATTTAAAAACACATTTTAAACACTTCTTATGCTCTTCCATTAATTAAAGTGTTTGATGGAATCTTCCAACGCACAAAACAAAGAAACCAAGTCTGGCCTTCAATGCTTCAACTTCCGATAGCATAACCAAAATGTGAGGCCAAGGATCTATATCGATTCAATATCCAATGTAAACGAATTCAGGAGTAATCTAATAGGCATAATGTATTCTTGCTGATACTCCAAATATACATTATGCAAGTAGTGGAGTTTGAGCAAAGTATAAGAAATTACAAGTGTAGTTTTGATTACATTGTGAGTCTACTGAAATTGTAACTAAAATAGAGAAAGTTAAATTGTAATCAATTGCCACAGGCCAGAAAAATTCCAAAGAAGTCCACTAAAACAAAATCTGTAAAATAGAAATATTTATATGTAAGACATAATATGTACAACTTAAAGACAAGGTATAACCTATAATTGAACAACATAAATTGAAGAGCCTATATGAAAATTGAACAATACAAATTCAAGAAATTACTAAGGTTGCAATTTATTTTAATTTTAATCTTCAATAGTTGTATTTATTTCTTTATTTTTTAGGATTTAATGTTTATTGTATATTGTATTTATTGTATTCTATAAAATACATTTTATATTCAAACTTAACTTCATTTCATTGAATTGAATATAATATAATTTGTCTATTTACTTTAATTATTCAGTAACAGTGTATTTTAAGAATATATTATTATTAAGCTATATTATTTCAGACAAAAATATATATAACTTTAATTGAATGTGTATTTTCATAACCCTTTAGTATAGACATCAACTTAACGCAAAATTTATAAAAAATAATTTTGAAAAAAATGAAATAGTTCAATATTAACTTTATGACTAAAATATTCTACAACACTTACAATACGTCAAACAAATAGACCGTATAAATATCATATGTAAGGCCCATTAATCTTGACTTGTTATTTTCTGTCCTAGAGTTAAGGGGTTGTTCCTTGTAATTGGGCCTAGGGCGGGCCCAATTGATAAAAAAATCGATTTCAGGTTGTCCTAACTCACACTATTCACTCTTGCAGAAAACTCAGCAGCCATCACCTTCCCTCTTCCGCACTAGAGCTCTGCTAGGGTTAGCTTTGTCGTCTCGATCTGGTCTGCTCAAAGCTCACGTTCTACTTTCTGCACAATGTAAGTGACCCTAAAACCTACTGTCTTTACTTCCCTTTTCGTATTCCACCGTTTAATGTTAGTTGATGACCCTGTTCTTCCTACTGTTCCGCTGTTCCGCCAGTTCCCGGTTCGTCTCTCGAGCTGCTGTGCTCCGGGGTCCAATGTCGAGGTCTCGTACAAACCATTTCCAGGTAGGGAAGCTAAAACCTCACTCATATGTCCCGTTTTCTGGTAGTGTGGCAGTCATTTTCGAGTTTGTATGGTTGGAGTGTTGTCATGCTGATCTTGGATGTGTATATCTGTCGTATGAACATATTGTGGAGCTGGTACGAGGGATTGTCGCAGGAAAACAGTGGCGAGACCTGCTAATCTCGCCCAGGCGAGCCAGTCTCGCCTAGGCGAGATGAACAGGGACTCGCTTAAACCCTAAATCGCGAGAGGTCGCCCAGGCGACCCGCTCATTATTTTTGAGCGAGCGAGTATCTCGCCCAGGCGAGAGGGGTCTCGCCTAAGCGAGATCCCGCGTTGGTTTCTGTGTGCTTTTTTGAGCCTCGCCTAGGTGAAGGGGACTCGCCTGAGCGAGACAGTCTCGCCTGAGTGAGGTGCTGGGCGAGACAGTGCTGTGATTGGATGTTTGTTTATTTCTGGATGATTTGTTTTGGTTGGGTATGAATGTATGATGAGGGACATGTATATAATGGAGTATGATGTATACGTAGCATGATTCATGAATGATAAATGATGGGTTTGGTATGAAAATTGGCATGTGAACTAAGTGAGTGGGTCATTGTTAAAGTGGCATGAAAATGTGATGAATTGAAATCCTATGAGCATGGATGGTTTATGATGAGTTGAGACGGATTGGGCCTGGAACATAAAAGGCTGTGGCTTTAAAGGTTGGTACGATTAATGTATACTTATGCATGGTGAATATTCTCTAGTTGTGTGAATATGGTTGGTATGTGTCAGTGCATAATTCCTTGGAGCCTCTAGGTGAGACTTTCAGGGTCGTGCTTCAGTGGTCGGGACGTAATTCCATGGCCCCTGTTAGTGGGTGTCCATGGTGGTGCCCCATCTGTATAACTAGGTAAGGATTCAAGGTAAGGTTGCATCCTGACGCTCTAAGAGGTCAGTTAGTCTCACCTAGAGCGGACTGACTCCTGTGGTGAGAGTAGCAGGAGGCCTGAAATTCATTAAGGGCTAACCTTGTGGTGAGGGAAAATGATCCATTGTATTACTTGTAACACATAGCTCGGGGGTGAGTAGCTCGGGGGTGAGCAGAGGTATCCACCACAAGTGCAAGCATCCGCTGAATCCGACCAAGTTATACATATCCGGATGAGTCGAGTCGAGTCGTAGTGTATTGATTGAAGAGTCATAACATGCTTGGTTATTGTATGGACATTGGATGGTGAAATCATGTTTAACTGTATGATGAAAATGTTGTTGGCTCTAGCTTACTCTGCTTATTGTATGGTTGTCTTGTATGTGGCTCTTCTTTCTTGCGATGATCATCAATGTAATTGATGAGAGCAGATGGGCGAGGTTCTCGTGGTCAGCAAGGAAATGGAGATTCTGCTGCCTAGTCCGCGTGGATTGGACTATAGCTTCCTTTGGACTTTTCTTTAGGGCTATGGCCCCTGTATTTCGCTGTTCTTGGATTTGTAAACTTTTAGTCAAACCGTTATCCTGTTTTTGGTTGGCATCGTGGTATGCCTAGTTTTGTAGAGGTGGTGTTAAGAACCCCAGGACTGCGTTGTTGTACTATCTTATGTGTGGCGTTTCCTTTAATTGCTATTTTAAATTAAATGGGACGTTACATTAGATACAAAATATGTATCGAAGTAGTCATAAATCAATTCTTTAATGAAAAAAAAAACCAAAAACCATAATTTGATGGAAAATCTCTGCCTGATAATGCCTCACAGAGAAACACCTCATAACTATTTTTATTTTTATTTTTTGTTTTCAACAAAATCAAAAGAAATTGTACTCTCAATGAGGTGCTTTTGTCAAAATAAAAAAATGAAAACTAAGTTCATTATGTATCTTTTTTATTTCAGGCTTTTTTAGAATAGGAGTGATATTTTTTCATATTACTCATAAGATGTGGATTTGTAACAAACAAATAAAACGAATACGTTGTATTTTATATAATTTTATTTTTATAAAATTATTTTTCTCCATTTTGTTATTACTGTGAATTAACATTAATCAATAAATTATATTATTTATTAGCATCAATTATATTACATAATGTTATTAATTTATGGATAATACATATTGAGTTTCTGATGAATGGTCTATGATAGGTTAAATTGTTCAATAAAAGGTTTGTGATGGACTTAAGTATTCAATAACTTGTTGAGAGGCCTATAGTTTGGTAAGCATATAAAACTAACATCCCATTAACCAATTTTTAATATAGAAAAATAAAACATTAGATATGTGTTTTTGAGTGTTTTTTAGAGCATCTAGACTTTTAGACATATCTTATAAGGAAGAGAGCACTATCGTCTCACACACAAACCGTTTTAATCTTTCATTGATTCTACTAATTTATTTTTTTGTTATATTCAAATTTTACTGTCAAATTATTGTGAATTGACAATTTCTATATCGCAAAAGCAAATCACTTGATATAGTAAAAATTGTTGAATTTGAATTAAATATTTATAGAAATATTATTTTTCATAAAACAAAAGATATTATAAACATATTTTTTTCTATAAGATTATTCAATAGTATATTTTAAACATATTGTTTTTACAATATATTGTACAAATATAAATTCTTTCCCTCATTTTATATATTTTTAAAAATACATCTAATTAAATCTATGTGATATGTTTTTATTACAACTTATGTATATTTATTTTTTTTATAAAATTATATATAAAATAAAATGTGTTTTATTATTATTGTAGTTTAATCTATATTAATTAAATGGATAAATAAATTTATAGAAGTAGAAGTAAAATTTAGATTTAGTTTACCAAACAAAATACATTATTTTTTTCGCCCAAAAATACTTTCATAACAACTTTCAATTAAATACATTACTTCCGCACAATTATCAAAATTATTTTCATAAGAACATTTAATTGTTAGATATTTTTGTGACTAAACGTTAAACTAATCTTTATACAATTAATATATTTTAATTATCTATAAAATATAAATATTAACATGAATTAAAATATTATTTTTAAATATAATATAAATAAATATTTATTAAATTTGATTTTTAGGTATAAACATTTACAATAGTATCTTATTTATAACGTTTATTAATAACTTTAAATATTTGAAAAAAAAGTCATCATTTTTACATAATTTACACATGTAATCCTAATACTATATGTGAATTTTTAATTAAATATCATTAAAGTATTACATGATAAGAAGAATTTTTTAATACATATTCTTAATTTGTAGTGTTTTACTATAAAGGGATTATAACATTGTAAAATTATTAATTTTATTATAACTAAATAGAGTGGTTGTATATCAAATTATTATTTTTTAAATCATTTTATAAATTTTAAATACAATAGGATAACTCTCCTTACATTTCGAGAGTAAGAAAAAAAAAAGGATGTCATTTTTGTCATAAATAAGTTTTATTTATTTATTTAGGTTGTAACCAATTTCATTTTATTCTTCTTTCAAAATCTTTTATCGAAATATCTGTTTTAAATTGTTTTAATTGGTTGTAAATGGTGTCGTGTAATTTATGTTTAATTGACAGGATTATAAATTATAATTGATGAAATTTCTTATTTTATAAAGATTGCAATTTCTTATGCAGGATTTGCCATTATATTTTGAAAGATTTTTCAGTTAGGAAGATTCAAATACATTTTTTGTTTATGGCATATATGGACCAGTCAAATGTAAAATCCCGGTTGAAAATTCTTCACCAAAAGACACCAAAATTAAAGCTGGGTGGAAGAACTTTTATATTTTTAATTACTTGGAAGAAGGTCGTGAAATAGTATTTTCTAACTTTTAGTATCACTGTTATTTATAATAACAAACAAAATTACATTTTAAATACAAAAACTGGTACAATTATTGTTTTTATCTTCTTCTCTATCTTACATGGCTCCTGCGTGATTCTTTAGAAGAAAATTATCTTTTGATAATTTTTTTTTGACAAAATAGACAAACTTTCCCTAAATAAAATTAAAATAGATTAATTTTTATTTTTTAACTAAAATAAAATAATAAAGTAATATTTTGTTACCCTATCTTCTTTATATAGCCTCGTGGCACGGGGCATGATTTTTTATACCCCCGTGTATGGTGCATAATTCTGCATGTCCCTCGTGGTTTGCCATGGTGCTGGGTGATATGATATCAGTAGTGGGCCCGTATACAAAACCCAATAATAGTTGGTTAAATAACTTTCTTTCCTCCACGTGGCCCACATTTACATTTCTGGTCACAAAAGTAAAATTTCAGGATTTTTGTTAGGGTGTTGAAATGATGAATGTGAAGGTACATCTGTATCATGTGTTCTACATTTAATGTTACCTCACGTCACTTTCTCAATGAGTACAAGTGAACAGTTTTCTTAATCATATGAGGGTATAATAAATTAATCAAAAACATATGAAAATAAAAGATCAAGAGAAGTTATCGTATTAATATTAAGCTCCAAATATGAATGGAATAATCAATACTAATATTGATAACCACACCAATTTCATAAGCTTGTACTCAAATCTATCCGTGTGAATGGTACTCACATCGGATGTAAGTGATTTCAGATTAATAATTAATAATGTCATACAATCTTGTGAATGAGATAGCCTATATCATTTTTTGTAATTTATGAATTAAAGGGTAAAATTTATTAAGAAAAGCACTGTTTGAAAGAGATTCAAAAAAGTATAATCTTATTTGAAATAGTACATTTTTGTTTGGATGTGTTGAGAGGGTTATTACTTTCAAACAAATTTGCACCCGTGATTTGCCGTTGTCAGAAGTAAAATAAGATTATGATTCTAGGACAACCTTTTTTTGGAAGAGTTAGATGCTGCAATTAAAAAATTGCCAAAATTAAAGAAGTCTTCAGCTATTGAGCTTCTGGGTGTATAGGGTAAAATTTTTAATAATAAATACAGCACATGATCTTAGCCGTTAGCACTACCACAAATGAGAACACCTTTCTTGTTTCCTTAGTAACAAAATAAGAAGTGGAATAAGAGTAGAAACCGATCAGTGTCAAATTTAATGCCAATCAAACTTTTACTAGAAAAAGGAAAGAATATTATAACACAACAAAAATGGAACAGAATGCACAAAGCCATGTGGTAACATGCATCGGACAACACACTTTGTTTTTTTCTCCTTTTGTTTTGGGTAAAATCATCCCCTTCTTTGGCTTTCCACACCAGAGACAGCTTCAAATTAAAATGATTGCTTCAGTTTCTTTTCAATCTTTCTTGAAGTAAAATCGGCAACACTTACTTCAAAAGTATAGGTAGGACACCAAAATACACAGTCCAAACTCTCTCATAATCGAAGTCTACTAGAAGAAGTTTTTCCATATAAGTTGGCATAAACAATCCTTGTTCTTAACACTAGAACCGTGCATAGCGCTGCTGCAAGAACGCACAATCCTGACATGATCATGGAAGTTAGGAAAAAGCATACGCTCCCTTCACACTTGAGAGACTCAGCAGCAGCATTTGGTAAATGCAACAGCATTGATCCCATACTTTGGGGGTGTTGTTTCTCTGCTTCAGAATCGTAGATTGTGCTGGCAATGAGACTAGAGAAGACCAATGTTCCTGCAGGGTTTGCAAGAGTGATGAAATTGTAGAGTGCACCAAAGTTTCTGAGACCAAACAACTCTGAGGCAGTGGCTGGAACAATTGCCCAATGAGCACCGTAACCAAGTCCAACCAGCAAAGTGCCAACATACATTGACCCTGGCCATCCCATACCAATGAAAAGATGTCCAACAGTCATAATGAGTTGAAATACAGCCAATGCAATTGGTCTTGGATATGCATAATCTCTGCCCAAGTAAACACACCATGGAATTTGAAATTGAATGAGATGTAAAGGAGACAGACATCTAACAAATTTAAAGTGATTTCTAAGCTGAATAAAACAATCAATGAGTGTAAAAACTGTTCTTTTTTTACCTCACAACAAGCTCAGATATGTAACCTCCTCCAACACGGCCAAGGAAGTTCCAAATACTGACCATGGAGACAAATATATGTGCATTGTCATATCCTAGAGATTGGCTCATCTGACCCAGATTGTCAATTACAGTCAACCCGGATCCCGAACCCATGATCATGGAAATGAAAAGAAGCCAAAAGTCTGCTTTGATCAATGCTTGTGTCAAGGTGAAATCTTCCCCTCTGTGTGGTCCTCTCCTCCTCTTAACCCTCACTGCTCCTTCTGCAGCTGCTTGAAGCAGTCTTTGTTGTAACTGTGCTATACGTTTTTGCCTCTCTGATGCAGGGAGCATGTCCACTTCCTTAGGCTTCTCATCTTCCAACTCACTCAATATTACTTCATCAGAATCCATCTGAGACTTCCCTGCTTCTTTATTATGTGGTTCTTGAAGAAGGAACTCATCTTCTGGATTGCTTGCCTCAGGGCCAAAACTCAATATAATGGGAATAACAATTGGGACAACAAGGATCAGCAAGAGAATAATTGTGAATATTGAGATTACAGTTTCACTCACTGGAACTAGATCTTGGACAACCATGACTCCCAACAAATAAACAGCCAATAGGAGGCACACACCATACACAAATGTGAAGCATTTTCCATCTGTTGGCCGGACTTGTTTGTGACCCCCAACAGGCCTAACAAGGAACATAAGACCTATTCCTACCAATGCAGGACCAACAGCAACCATAAAGATTAATGATGCATGATCAGGGGCATGGAACAATGCATATATCTGTGTCAAGATTGCACCACTCAACCCAGCAAAGCCCTTTAGAATTCCCACCACAGGACCCCGGCTTTTGGGGAAGTTTTGTACACAAGACACCAGAGAAACTGTGTTGAAGTAGGTTTCACCATTTGTTCCCACAAAGATAAGAACACACATCTGCATGACAATAACCATTGATCACTTAACTTTGTATTATGGCCAATAAATATCATTAAAATACATCTCTTGAAGAAATAAAGGTGCTATGCTGATTTCTTATGATTATATTGTTATGAAATGTATATTTTCATCATAAAACGTTAACAGAGTGATGGATATTTTTATTAAATGAAGCTCCTGAGACATAAAACTACTACACATCAAATAGTACGGATAAACGCATCTCCATCCTTCCTTCTTAGTTAAGGTCATTACTATGGTCCAAACTCTGTATTGGTAAAACAACTTTTCAATTTCAAGTAGTATCTTGCAGGTTTGATACATATAAAAATATTATAATAAGAAAAATAACACAGCAAGCAACTATGTCCGTCGTTACTATAGATTAATGCTATACATTTTCCCAAGAGCAGCACACCAGAGAACACAACAAAACAAAAGTAAGAATAGAATAAATAACCAAAAGGGATATCAATTATGTAAGTTGTCTCTTTGTAGTAATTGTTAGAAAATTTGGCCAAGTTTTGGCATCATGTTCGTTCATATGGGAGACAGCTGACAGAAATTGAGCAGAGTGAAGTTTCATTAATTAAGTGTTTAGTATCGTGCAAAACCATTAATTAAGTTCCACATATTTCTCACTTCGTTTCATAATTTTAAAAGCAGACGGTGACTCATCATCACGCTGGTATAGTGATGTTCATGGAAAAAATAAAAACAGAAAAAGATGAAATAAAAACAAAAGCTGATGAGAAAGGGAAAATTCCCCAAATCAATATTGAGCATTGACAAGGCATAAATGGGAATATTCAACAATAAAAGGATGAGTTTCTAAAGTACAAAGCTATTCGATTCTGCCAACAACCGCGTCCTCTCACTTTTCAAGTTCAACAAACAAACGAACAGCCATTTATTGCGACCACATGTTAAAATTCAACCCTTTCAAAACAGAATACCCAGAATAAGAGGAGGAATCAAGCCGAATTTCGTACAATGATCCACGAAACCCACTTCACCCAATAAGATAAAAATAAAAAAATAAAAAAGTTATTATGTGGATTCTGGTTAACAGGAAACCCGGGATCAACGAATCAAAGGAAATGATGGGAAGAAGAAACACGAACAGAAATAAACATTAAAGTCAGAAATAAAAAATGTCATGTTCATGTCTCACGGTAAGTTTAAAGTTGCAAAAACAGAAATAATCGGAATCAAAAAAAATCCAAAACAGCGCATGTATGTGGGGCTATCTACTTACACACAATCGAGTGACTTCAAATTCAATTTCAGAGAACAAAATCGACAGAGAGAAAGACAATATGTCAAGATTGACAGTAACAATACGACACCCTCCCCAAAATGGAAAAACTTGATCACCATCATATCCCAAAATGGTAAAGAAGTAAAAATCCAAACAAGGAAGAAGAAGAAAAAGAACAGAGAAACTCACAGCCCACAAAGGCAAAACTGGAACTTGAGCTGTTACAACCAACCAGACCCAGCCATAACCAATGAGATTTAAAGCAGCACCGACAAGAAGAGCACCCCAGATAGGTAACAACTCACAGAGCAGCCCCGTCATGAAGCCGACGGCGTCGCCGAGGTCCTTGGCGACACCCAACATGGCGAGCTGCTTCTGGTTGTAACCGAGGGAGCTCTTGATTACCGGCGATATGCTCCCGAAGAGGTAGCCGATACCCGCCCATGACTGCAACCACATTGCGGCGACGAACACAAGCCATCGGCTCTTATAGAACAAGGACAGCTTTTCCTGTAAGACCCCCATCGCTGATCATTCACCAATCAAAGACCCCTTTGTTTTTCTTCTTCTTCTTCTTCTTATTGTTCCAGGTGCTGGTGTTTTGGTTTTGCGATCGTGGGAAGAGGAGGATCCTGATATGGTGGAAGAGAAATAGATAAAGCAGAGGCAGAGGAAAGAGAAAGAGAGACACACAGAGCGACGAAATTGGAAAGTGGACCAATACGATGAGCTGGCACGCGGGTTATTCTTTTACGTTTGTTTACTTTCTAACCATGATTTTTTACTCCCACTATACCCAATTTTTTAAGGAAAAATATTTATGTAAAAAACAAAATTCATCTATATGTAATAAAAATGATAGGTTTATTAACTCTATAATAAAGTAATAAAGAAATTATGTAATAAATATACATGATATAAAAGTATAAATATATATATTCTTTTAGAAAAATCACCGACCAAATATCCACACAGATAAACCTTGTAAAATAATATCCCAGTGTTCAATTTGTGTTCTTCTAGCAAGTGGAGACATGGGAAAATAGATCCAAATTCGACTTTGTGGAACTGGAGCTCTTATCTGATTTACTTTTTTCTTTTGTTGCTTTTATATTTAAGTATAAATAAAAAATAAATTTTAAAAAGTAGTTTACTAATTTTCATTAATAATTACTAATGTAAACACATATATTATGGTATATGTGTAGGTATGTTTTAAATATTTATTGTAATTTGAGTAAATTAATATATTAAGTAAACTTATATTTATTTTAAATAAATAAATAAATATATATATATATATATATATATATATATATATATATATAATATTCTTTAAAAAGAAAGTTATTAAATTATAGACTCATAATAGTGTGCATTAATTAAAATTTTAGTAAGAGATGAATAACGATCTATATACAAAATGAGTTTGAGATTTCCCTAATGTATACATATCTTTATATTTATTTTTTATAATAAATAAAATAATGTTTGATTAGATGACGATTAACAAATAGATATTAATTTTTGTTGTTAGATAAATATTCGCTTTATACTCGTTCCTATATTCGTGTGGGTATCTATTATGTGGGTTTTCATGTAAGGCCCAGTTTGTCCTGCTCTAATATTTTAAGAGCTGACATTAATCTAATAGGCATATGGACTGGTCCAAAGAGGCAAAATCAGACCTAATGTGCCCTAACCCTAACCGCTATTCTCACGTTCGTAAAACAAAACTCTCACAGCCTTGAGCTGTTGTCGTCTTCCTCTGCTAAGGTTTTGGATCTCGTTCATCCCCAAGTGCATACAACTCTCTTCTGTCCATTTCTGTAACCTTCTCCTAGAGTCGTGGTGTTCCGTTGTTCGGTGTCAAGGCCTTAAACTAGCTCATTCCAGGTAAGGGAAGCTAGGGCTTTTTATTGTATTTCGATTTCCTGTCAGTTCTGTTGTTGCTCTATGATTTTATGGTTGGTGTGTTATTGTGAATGCATGAAATGTCTTGGTATGTTATGTCAATTCATGGGTGTGGCTGTTGTAGGGAAACAGTGGCGAGAAACAAGCATTCTTGCCTAAGCGGGCTTGTCTCGCCTAGGCGAGACTTGCAGAAACAGGCCATATTCACACTCAAGCTCTCGCTCAGGCGGAGAGCTCTTGCTTGAGCGAAGAGACATCTCGCTCAGGCGAGAGGGGCTCGCCTAAGCGAGAACGCGTGAGGACTTTGGCTCGTTGCTGTAGTTTTCAGCCCAGGCGAGGAACTTCGCCTTTACTGTTGGTAGTCTAGCCTAAGCGAGGGCCTATCGCTTGAGCGAAAGAACCCTTTCGCCTGAGCGAGGGTTCCTGGCCTAAGCGAGGTTGACGCATGTGTTGGTATGATGTTGTTGTGTCTCATGTCTTGACTGGTGATTCATTGTATAATTTCATTACCCTATTAAAAGCATGAATGAGTTAAGTATGAATGAACTGTGTGACCTTGGATTGGAAATGATGGGTTTAGGATGATTTTGGCTGTGATTTAATTGAGATGGTTGATATCAAAGTGGCATGGTATTGGTATGAGATGAAGTTCTACATTCAAGGTAAGGTTGCATCCTGACACTCTAAGGAGTCAGTTAGTCTCACTTAGAGCGGACTGACTCTTGTGGTGAGAGTAGCAAGAGGCCTGAAACTCATTAAGGGCTAACCTTGTGTGTGAGGGATTGGAAACATTGTAACACTTGTAACACATAGCTCGGGGGTGAGCAGCTCGGGGGTGAGCAGAGGTATCCACCACAAGCGCAAGCATCCGCTGAATCTGACCAGGTTATATGTATCCGGATGAGTCAAGTTAGAGTCTAGTGTATTAATTGAGGAGTCAAAATATGTTTGGATGATACATATTGTTTGGACTGTGTAATGGCATGTGACTGCTTGATGAACTGTATCTACTCTAGCTTACCCTGTTTGTTTGCTTGGTTGTCTTGGATGTGGTTCTTCTCCTTTTGCGATGATCATTAATTTATTGATGTGAGCAGATGTGAGAGGTTCTCGCGGTCAACAGGGGAATGGTGACTCTGCTGCTTAGTCATCTGGGCTGGATTTTTCTACTCCGAGCTTTCTTTTAGGGCCATGACCCATGTATTGGCTATCCTTTAAATTTCCATTTTATTTCTGTTGAATTTCTGTATTTGGTTTAGTTTGGCATCGTTGTATGCCTTGGATTATTGTAAGGAGTTATGTGGAAACTCTAAGACTGCACTACTATACTATTTTGGTGTGGCACTTCCTTTAATTACGATTATTAATTAAATGGGGTGTTACATTTATGGTATCAGAGTGGTCATTCCTTAGGTCTGTGGACTTGGATGTCCGCTTAGCTTTCTCTATGTCTTTTTGAGTATTCTTAGTTAAATTCCTGTCTTATCAAGCCTAACCAAGTGATTTCCTATGTGCTAGTGAATCATGTCACCTCCTCGCAGGAACTCTCAATCCTCCCAGGCGATGCATCAGATATCGCAAGAGTTATAGAAGCCATGGTAGCTGCTATGACACAACAAAACACAACCATGATGCAACAACATGAGGCATTGATGCAACGACAAGCAGCGTCGCTAGAACAACAACAATTGGTAATGCAGTAGATGCAGGCTGCGAGAGTGGCTGCTGAGGATGCTCACTGACAGCATAAGGAGGCCCTCCGCCAGCTGGAGGAGAACAGGATGGATGCACCTGCCTTTGGTCCTAAGCCACAACCTGCAGTCAAGGAGTGGAACCTAGAAGACTTTCTGAAACATCATCTAGTGAAATTTGATGGTAGGGTCAGCCTAGATGCAGCAGACCAGTGGTTGAAAGATATAGAGAGGATCTTCGATGCGAAGATGTGTCCGGCAAAGAATCGGTTGTCGTTTGCTGTATACATGCTCACCGGTGAGGCAGATCATTGGTGGATTTGCATGAAGTCCATCATGGAGGAGAGGGATGAACCAATCACATGGGAGGCCTTCCGGGGAAAGTTTTGGAGAAGCATAGCCCCAATGCCTACATTGGATGCATCACACTCAATTTCAAAAGTTTTGGAGAAGTCAGGGAGGGCTAGGAGTGGTGCATTGGTCAATTTTTGTTTTAAAGTTTCAAAAGCCTTTTCTTGATCTTTGCCCCACTTATAGACCACACCTTTCTTGACCAATTCATTGAGAGGGGCGGTTATGGTGCTAAGGTTTGACCACTCATATAATCCAAACTTAGTCTTGAAAGAGGTTTTCCATTCATCACCTTCTAATTTGATTGTATCCACTCTTCAAGTCTATTTTGGAAAATATGGTTGCACCATGTAATTCATCAATCAAATCATCTAGTCTAGGAATGGGATGCCTATACTTGATGGTTATGTTGTTGATAGCCCTACAATCTATGCACATTCTCCATGTTCCATCCTTTTTGGGGACAAGAATCATGGGCATTGCACAAGGGCTCATGCTATGTTGCACCCACCCCTTTTCTAACAACTCATTCACTTGTTTTTGAATTTCCTTAGCCTCCTCGGGACTAGTCCTATAGG
>Ga0209589_1007507_pt1 | contig 17485 bp, 7 predicted proteins | sample CowpeawhiteBW_FD_187525 | JGI IMG/M metagenome (GOLD analysis project Ga0209589, IMG submission 187525) | Root nodule microbial communities of legume samples collected from California USA - Cow pea white BW (SPAdes) (version 2) | ecosystem: Host-associated > Plants > Roots > Nodule | place: USA...
CTTGATCTATCTCTTTTTTTTTTTTTTTTTTTTTTTTTTTTTATATTTTTATTTTTTTTTTTTTTTTTTTTTTTTTTTTTTGTGACTGCTAATTACAAGTTTGTTTGCTTATGTTTTTCTTGTTCATTCAGTTTCTTACTTTATATATAATAATAAAGACAAAGGATCAAGTTTTCCAAGAGTAATTTTTTTTTCGTCTCTTTCGTTTTTTTGTAAATCTAATGGTTCTAATTTTAACTTACCTTAAAAAACTGCATCACGAAAAAAATTAAGGATGAATGCATCCTTTTGTGTGTGTGTGTAGAGAGAGAGGGTTTGATACCGAATTATCATATGATTATATTCTTGAATATTAGCTCTCAATTTTTGTTAACGTGTTTGAATTGTGAAATCTTAGTGGCACTAAGCACTCAATTCTGAGTGTAATTGCTCGCCAATTAAGCCTCTGCGGGAAACACCAATTGATGCAGCAATTGATGTTTTGGCTCCAATTTTGGGTTCCCTGATCCCTGTAATTTGAGGAAGTGGATTTGCCACAATTGGTAGTGCTGCAGCAGGAATTTTGTGCATCATATGGTGTTTATTTATGTATATGTGATAAGATTTGCTTGAAGTTAAATAACTTTTGTGAAATTACCTTGTTAAAAGACATTGTTTAATCCGTGATATTGTGTATGAATAGTTAGTTATAATTTGTTAGTATTTGGTAACTGATAATTTGATTTTCTGAAATTGCAAAAATATTTCAATTTGGAAGAGTTCTCTTATAGTTTGGATGAGTGCAAATTTCTTTTATAGATTGATTGTCTTGGCTAAATTTATTAATTAGCAAGGTGCATCCTTACAGGAATTGCTTGAAAAAGATGAGTCGATAACTACCGGCCAAACTGCAAAAAGGAACTCTTTAATTCACCTTTAAGAAGAATCTGGATGAGTAATCCATGCCTTTTAATACTTCTTATATTCCATGTCTTCAAGAGTGTACAATTAATAACTTCTCTTTTGTAGGTGATGATTTATTTTTTGTATTTATTCTTCCGGATCTTACCAACTTTTGGAGCTCAACTAAGGCTTTGAATTTAAAGCTATCGGAAAAAAGAAGAAGGGTAACCAATGGCTAATCTTTACTCATATCATATTCCCACCTTCCGACAATATTTTTTACTCAATTCAGGTCCTATTCATATCTGCATAATAATGACAGTTAACTCTAAATCTAAGTAGATAAAACTCTTACTTTTGACCTAAAAAAAAGTCTCAAAATTGTATTTTAGTATTGATTGCCTATGTTTCCAAGAAAAAGATGTTTCAAAATGTTTTTTAGTTTTACCTTCATTAGTAGAATGAGAGTCTATTTGCTAGGAATCAATTATCAGTTGTTAGTTGTTTTGTTTAAACTAGCAGTTTAGGTTTTCAACTTGGTGCTATTATTTAAGTTAAAGTCTCGATTGTGATCAACATTTGCGTCGGCATGCAAAATTCGTGGTTTGATTTGCTTTTTTTTTTTTTATTTGGATAACGATTTTAACATTGTTTTACAATAACGATTTTCACGTTGTTGATTTGAACAATTATCGAGACTAGTAAATAAAACTCTCATAACACATAAAAATAATCAAGTATTATACTTGACTCGAAATGCTTGAAAGAGAAATTTTGAAGAAAAGTAAAGTAAAGCTGCGTAAATATGTAAATTAATAAATAAATACAATTGAAAATAAAGTGCAATAAATTTAAATAGAAAAAAATTAAAAAGTGCAGGATTTTTATTTTTTTTTGTAAACGCAATTTTGTTGAAACGGGAAATATAATACAAGAAGGTATGCCCTACATACCAAGAAAATAGTCTAGGAATTATGCAGCAAGCATCGTGGTTTCAAAATAAAAGCATTAAAATGCATAAAAATAAAATGAAAAGTTTATGCTAATTAACTTAAAAGTAAAAAAAATTAAAAAATGGAAACAAGAAAGAGTAGAAGAAGAATAATGCAAATGAACATCAAGACTTGAAAAAGAAATAATATAAAGGTAAAGAATAATAAGTAATGGCAAGAATGAAAAATAGTTGCTTTAACTTACAGAATCAGTTGTCATCACATTTGGCACCGTAAACATAAGAAGGTATATTCCAGTGTTTTTTAATTAAAGAAATGGTCACATGTTATCTTTTCGGTGATAATCTTTGTTTAGGATTTACTATATAACAACTATGTTTTTCATTTGCACTTATCCATGTGAGTTCGATAACTATCACTACCTGGAATCACGTGCAATTTTCAACGTGTTTTTCAGTCAAATTCTTCACCACTTTTCGTACCTTAACACATAGTGATTTTTATTCACTTGTCCTGAACCAACAACATTTCTCGAAATTCTGACATCTCAACCCCTCTTAACAATTTCTTTCACAAATTTAAATCACAAATTTTCGGAAGTCTCACGTACACACTAGAAGACAATTTCATAATAATATATAATTTCATAATAATATATAAGTAAGTATAATCTCAACTTATAAGTATTTATCTGAAACTTTTGTCAGGAAGATTTTCGATACAAAGATTATATTGTACTCGTTTGAGTCGATTTTAACCATCGGTTCTGATACAGCTTGTTAGGTTTAGAGAGAGGGTTTCACTGAGGAGATACAACACTAATGAGACTTGAGTCAAACCACATAAGACATTGACACCACTCTCAACCCAAAATCTTAAGACAAGTTTTTGGGTCTTTATCCTTATACAGTACTCTACTTTCTCCTCATTTTTAGTCAATATAGGACTTAGAGTCACACTTGAATTCCTAACAAACATTAACTTACAAATTGATTTTATGGGATTGAATTAAACTTATGTTTTCCATACCGATAAGTTGGCCGAATGTGTCCTCGTAATCGACCCCTTATACACTTAAGAAAAATCAAAATGTGACTATGAATAATATCATATAGAAGAATCCCTTGTAAAGTGTAAAACATTGTTTTTACATGTTTTGAAGTTATAAGGAAGTGGTTGAATTTGTATAACATTGGATGACATATAATGCAGGGAAAATCACAGAATTTGGAAAGAGATAAAAAAAATGTGTTCTGATATGAGAGTTGAATTTTAGAAAAAGAAGGAAGCAAAAGGGAAAAGTGGAGAGAGAAAAGAAGGACTTTGTGACTTTGTTCACAGTAAGAATTGAAATGACTTGGGACCATTCTAAATACTAAGTAAATGTTTACCTAACTCTTGATTCCAACGGATAACAAATTGCACTTAATGTTTGAATTGAAAAAGGGTATCATCAAGGTCTTTGCCATTGAACATCAACTATTTGTCTTTTCAATAACAGAAATTATCACAATTAGGATAATGCCTAATTGCTTTATACTCAGAGCTAGAATTTAAAGTCGAGGAGATTAATGAACGGATTGAGATTTTAAAACAATTTTTTTTTTCATGTCATTACTTAAAGGCCATCCATAATGAGAGGAATTAAAAATATAAATGGAGAAAGTTTAGAAGGTAAAATTACTCAAATATTTATTTAAAAATAAAATGAAAATTTCTAAAAGTTGAAAAATTAAAAACATGTCTTGCTCTAAAAAGGTTAAACTAGAATTAGACAAAACAAATTGTTAAACTATTTAATTTAAACGAGTGAAAATACATGTTTTTAATTTTTTTAATATTAAAAATAAATATAAATAACTTTTTCGATAATTTTTTATTGAAAATATTTATTATAATTTAAAAATGATTAATTTAAAACAAAAATTAAAATAAAAAAATAGTTAAATCAAATAAAACTATTATTAAAATAAAAATAGTAAAATAATTGTTTAATTTAAAAAGACAGTTATTTATTAAAAGGTAAAATTGAGAATAAAAATGTAAATAATGAGGAATCCCATTTATAAATATAGGATAGATAATTAAAATTTATTTTTTAATTAGTTGTTACATTATAATATTATTATATATTTATTTTAAAAAATACAATACAATATTTTAATTTCTTTAATTAATAATTTTATTATTTTAATATATAAAAACAAATTCTTAAGTAAGAACAGTTTATATATTTAAACTGTTAAACTGCCTTTTTCTTCATTTTAAATATCAAGAACTTAAAAAAGTAGCAAACAAAAAAGTAATGAGTAAAACTAGTCAAATTTTTGTGTAAAAAAATGAAAATGAAAATCTCTAAAAAAAATTGGTAGTAGAAAACATGTTTTTTCATCTATGAATTAAGTCATATGTTTTTTTCATTCCCCTAATATTCAATCCTCTTTTTTTTTTTTCACTCCTTTACATATTAAAATTTGTTTTAATATATTCATTTAGCATTATTTAACAAATAATTCAATTTACTTAGTATTAAGTTATTAAGTTATATTAAGATAAAATTGTACTTTATGACGTAACTTATATTTTAAACAATTCATTAAAGTATATATACAAAGTTAAATTACATATATAAATCATACATCTTTTCTAACATAAGAAAACAACATTATCTATATGTTATGTATGTAAACTACATAATTAAATTAAATTGTTCTTTTGCAAGTTTTGTTGTGATCGTATTTCCAAGATTTATTTTATGGCATGTTTTTCTTTTCACTAAAACAAGAATTTTTGTAATCATCATATTCTCCACATTCATTTTATTACACGTTTTTCATTTCACTAAAAACTTATTAAGTATCCAAGTCTTTGGTTGTTTCTACTAAAATATTGTTGACGAAGATAGAAAAAAAAAAGTGAATTTCACGTTTGTATGAAAAGATTTGAGAGAAATTACGAACGCGGATTTAAGAATGTTTGTATCAATAGTAAATTGTAAAATAATAAACTTATACATATCTTCTAAATCTACAAAGAAAGAATAATATTGCACAATAGCGAGAAAATTACTTTATATCATTATTTATGATTTTGCTTTTCTATTACCTTCAACATTTACTTTTCACAATGGTTATGTATAATAACAACTGTAAAAAGTGAGAATTGCACCATAGGTTTGTTTATTAATATCTTTACTTTTTTTTAAAATATTTATTTCTTTCAATCACTATTTTTAACTATAAATAAATAAATTTAATTCACAAATCAATTATAAATATTATTTATAATAGACTATATTAAATATTAATAATTTTTAATTTAGAAAATGATAAATACCTTAATTAAAATAATAACTAATTATTTTGGTCTCTAATTATTATCTAATGCTTTTTTAGTATCACCTTTGTGTTAAAAATTCAAGTGTTAGTCTAAGTATCACATTAAGTAAAAATGAAAAAATTTAACAGTATATAATTTTCAAAATTTATAAACCTATTGTCTTAAGATTTTAGGTTGAGAGTAGTGTTAATATCTTATGTGTGGGTTAGACTCATGTTCATTGAAATTTTATCTCCTAATAATACTTTCTCCAAAAATCCAACACTTTGTGATCATTAAATTAAACAAGTGAAGTGATACCCATATCACTTCTATACAAGTAACATGTGTGCGATTTAAGTTTCTAATGACAAAGAGACAAATTTTACCATTTAGAGTATGAAAACTTAGAACAAAATATCCACATCAAGATCATTTAATAAATACCTCTCTCACTGTTGTGATTTTGATATTTAGTAGTCAATTTCGCAGTATATGAAACCAACCCTAAATTTTATCTTTAATGTCTGTTTACGTAAACACGTTTGGATGGTTTTGGTGTGACTGTATGAGCTTAACAAAAAAAATTATTTAAAAATTCATATATTCCAATTTTGAGTTTTTACTTTTGGATTTAATTAATTCCATTTAATAATAATAATAATTCGATTTGAGCGCATGGAAGAGTAATTTTATAATAAATTTGGAAAAAAGTAACTAAAAATTGGGTTGCATTTGCATATAATTATTTATAATAATAATAAAAAATGGAAGTAGACCGTACACGTGAATCACATCTTGTATCTACCAGAAAAGCTTGGGAAGATGAGGCTATGAAGAAACTACGAGTCAAACCAAACATTTATGATGGACGACATTATGTCTTTTAGGTAAACTATGGCCAACATCATAAATAATGCTGCAACTTACTTACTGCCAACACACATCACATAAGCGACGTGCTTTTTTATCTAACGTTTCATCATAATCACTTTTTCAGTTTGCAAGGACTTTTTTTTTCCTTTTTTTTTAATTTTAATATTCTGTTGTATTCTGAATTATAGTTGGTGCACATAATTCATCGCACGTTTCATTCGTTATTTCCTAAACTTTACTATCATTTTACATTCACTACAATAGGACCTTTAATGACATATAAACATATCAATATATATAGATCTAATATAATATTATTGCAAATTTTAAATAAGATTTAATAATACATATTATATTTTTTTTTAACTATGAGAATAAATTTATAAATTAATATTTGTTTACAATTGTTGGATGTTAATAAAATGTTGATAATGTCACTATAACATTTATTTAAAACACCTGATTGTGTACTTGATTTATCATTATATATAGCTTACACTGTGTATCATTATAAGATATGAATACATATTTATTATTATTATTATTGCATCTGTGTAAATCTTAAATGCAACTTTTAAAAAATTCACTTCATATATTACAAGAATTCTAATTCATGGTAACTCACGGGAAAATAGTCACATGGTTTAAATTGGAAAAAATAAAGTTTATTGCATGGGTATTTATAATGTCTTTTATGTTAGAAATACTAAAAATAAATGTCTAATTATTGTTATGGTTAAACATTTATGAATAAAATCCACATGTTTTAAATTGAAAAAAAAAATCAAGTTTATTGCATGAGTATTTAATGTCTTATGTCGGAAATACTAAAAGTAAATGTCAAATTATTATTATGGTTAAACATTTACGAATAGTATCCTTTAAAATTCACATCATTTGATCCGTACAAAATCACAATAAAAAGTTTATCTTGGAGCAACTAAACAAATAATCACGACTTAAAACTAACTATATCTTTATAACATATCACGTTAGTGTTATATATATATATATATATATATATATATATATATATATATATAAATGATTACATGCATTTGTTACAATTTTTACTTCTTAAATCTACATCTATATCATTAATCTTCTGATCTCCTGAAAATCATGTATGAAGAAAAGATAAAATATATCCAAGTATTTTTATTTTGTTTTGCTAATTTCTAAATTATATGTTATCCTATAAAACTTTGAGATGAAAAATTTGAATATTTAGTTCGTTGAAGTTTGTGAAGACAACACACACTCTCTTTTATTTTATGTTTTCCAGGCCCTTCATTTTGAACAGATACCATTCTTCGTATTTCTACAATGATGTGTGGTTTGAGAACTCTTAACGCGTATCATGTGCTTTTTTAATTCATCATAGATGAACCCATTTAAGGTAAAATAATCAAATCATTTAATATACAAACTTAATCAAAAAAATTGTTTTGTCTCGAAAAATAGCAACAGAATTTGTAAACCATATGAGCAAGATGTGGGGTTAAGGCTAAAAGTTGTGGTTTTATTATATTTAGCAGACACAATAAATAATCCATAGCGGAAGAAACAATTCATAACTTTACGATTTTTTTATTGAAGAGCATCAATACCTATTCTATATAAATACATTACTTGGACTTAACATCACACAACAGAATATATATATATATATATATATATATATATATATATATATATATATATATATATTATGAAATTGTTTTATCTCTAGTTGATGTGAGACTTTCAACACTCTCTCTCTCACGTCGAGGTATATACATATCGTGCATAGGACTAGAAGCGGCTTGATAGCGGGTGGAACAAAAATCTTGCTAGGATAACATTTCTCTTAAACAATGACTCTGATACTATGTTAGAAGTGGACTTTAAGTCTAACTCAATTCCACAAAACCAATTTATTAGACTATAAAATTGTTATCTCTAGTCGATGTGAGACTTCTAACACCTACGAAAAATCCTAGTGAATTATAAAGGACTTGTGAAAACCTTTAATTTAACATGCTCTAACATTAGTAGTAAAATAATGATCAAATAAAAAAATAACTCTTATTATATATATATATATATATATATATATATATATAATTTTATACCTATACTGAATATGCGTAGGTGAAAATATTTTTTAGTATATATAAGTAAAAATGTGAAAATGTGCGTAGATGGAGACAAAATAAAATAACGGAAAGAGAATAAAAAGTTTGTATGAAAACAAACCAGGAAGTCAACCTTTTTGACCATGCAATCCTGGTGCGCCATAAAAGGATACTCAACCAAACCATAATGTAGTTTTGTTAAAAGAGATAAAATCATTTTAAAAATGAATAACACAATGTGTTATTATGTTAATTTTTAGTTAATAATTTTATTTCCGTAATTCAATAAGTTATTTACTTTTAATAGCAAACTTTAATAATAAAACAATTATTTTTGTCTAATTAGTTTTTATGTTTCCTTTTTAATAACACAATGATACAATGATGTCATTATATTTGAAAATAAGTAAACGTTGTTTGAAGAGAAAATTAGACATTTTTTTGGTCAATGCATATATTATGTATAAAATAAACTGTTAATTTTTATTTACTAGTTATTGGCTTAATGAGTTTTTTTCTAATTAGAAATAACAGTTTCTTATATTTAAAATTAAATGAATTAATAAGACTAAAAATAAATTATTAAATGAATTAACGACTTTAAGGGGTAAATTATTAATAAGACATTTAATGGAGCAATAGTATCATGACAACTTTAAGGGGTAAATTTTAAATGTTAGAGCGACTTTCAAAATACTTTATTTATTAGTATTTTTGTCAAAAAGAGAAAAGAGAAGAGTATTGCCAATTAGTATTCTAAGATTATTAGTTAGGAATAATTGATATGCATTAAATCATGTAAAAATTTATTGTTAATTAATTATAATATTAAACAAAATCTGATATGATAACTATTAATTCAGTTTTAATTTATTTAAATGATAAAAATATTCATAAATATTACAGTTGTATTTAATATTTTATTTAATGTTTAAAAATAAAAGTTAAAAATAATTAAATGATAAAATAATTATATTTTAATATTGTTAAAAATTAAAATATAATGAAACATAAAAAAGTTTAAATTAATAGAAAAATCAACAAATAATGGTGTTAAACGTCTACAAAGTTTAAAAAAAAAAGACAATTAAAGAATTAATTTGAGACTTCATTGAATTTCCTTCTCTGACTTCTTAATAACTTTTTGTAACATTTATGTTAGCTTAACCAAATATCAAGAAATTGACAATATTTTAATATCTGAAATTATTAATTATAAATACATAAAACTAGTAATATCTAAACTTTCAGCAATGACCTTTGAAATTTTAAAGTGCTTATTTTTAATCTAATTATGTTAAATTTTGTTGACGTGTCAAACAAGTTTCATGTTAACATTTGAGTTGTTTACACTGTTTGAAACATTATCAATAAAATTATAGTTAAAAGGATTATATACAACTATCTTTAAAGTTTAAAGATCAAAATGTATCGCCGAGACTAATGCCAAAATATTTAAATTAAGAGATGAAAATATACTTATGGGACCAAAATACTAATTTAACTTGTTTTTAACAACAAATATATAAATCAAGAGATGAGAATATACATAAAATAACTTTAACATAAACTCATATGGCATAAATGAACTTTATATATACCTTATTATTTTAATACATAAAAACATTTTTTTAGGAACAAACCCAAGTTATTAAATTTGAAAGTAGACAATAAAATAGGGGTTAAGTATGTTTTTAGTCCCTGAATTTTGACTCAAAATTGGAATTCGTCCCCGGTCAAAACTTTGATAAATTTTGATCCCTAAACTTTAAAAATGAATGAATATAGTCCTTTTAACCCAATTTTGTTAACTTTCTTTTATGTTTTGAACGCATTTCTCAGTAAATATTAAGTCGAGAATGTGTCAAACGGCGTAAACAACTCTAGTATTTACTGAGAAATGCATTCAAAACTTAAAAAAGAGTTAACAAAATTGGATTAAAAGGACTATATTCATTCATTTTTAAAGTTTAAGGAACAAAATTTATCAAAGTTTCGACCAGAGATGAATTCCAATTTTAGACTAAAGTTCAAGGACTAAAAACATACTTAACCCATAAAATATATATATAATGATTGACGTTAACCAACAACTCAATTTTACACAAAAGTTAAAGAACATTCACTTTTTTATTTGAATTTCAACTACGACTAACTTATTTTATTAAGCACACACCATTTGTTTTTCATCAATCAAATCTATTTCCACCCTTTGCTTATCATTCCATTTTTTTAATAATTATATATGTATATAGTATAATTTTGAATGTTATTGTTTTTGTATGAAGGGTTGGTTAGTCACTTATATAAGGCGGTTGTGTAGTGTCTTACGTCTTTAACTGTTGTATTTTTTTTGTATTTTTTTTCACCCATTCCAATTCAAATTCAAACAATATCTGATAACTTATTTAACTCTCTCTCTCTCTCTCTCTCTCTATATATATATATATATATATATATATATATATATATATATCTCTATAAAATCACACGACAATGAATTTTTTGAAAGTCATAAGTTTCAAATAAACTATATTCTATAAAGAAAAAATAATGCATCAATTAACACATTTATTTATACAAGAGAATTACCAGGTTTTTCTTTTTCTATCTTTGCCTCTATATATATAGATGGATAGATTGTAGATTAGGGTGAACCAGTTATATATCAGGGGTTAATCATGAATCACTTTTGTATATCGTAACACTCATCTTATCTACATAATAGAATGGTGTGTTGCATTTCAATTTCTCATTCTTATATTAAAATCGGTTTGATCCCTGAACTAGACCGAGAATGATTGTCATTCTCATTTCTCCTTCGATCTAGTCATCGTCGAAATTCTCGAATGGCATCGAGACTCAAAGGAGTTACCAAAATGAATCGGTCTAGTGAGATAATTAATTAAAGAGGAAGGGAAAAAAATTTCAGTATAAATGATACATTGAATTATAGATGAAAATAATAAATATTGTGATGTGGTAAATAAAATTGATCAATTATAAATCCTACATTAGCCATTGTCCATTAAATAACATTAACAAATTTAATTACTAGTTATTGTCTAAAATAATTCTACTTTAAATAGAATGAGTCAATAAGATGAAAAATAGATTATGACAATTTTTTTCAAACACATTTATTTTAAAATAATTATTATTATATTAACTTTTTAATACAAATATTAAAAAAAAAAACAAAACAACAACAACGACCCGTGCTCACGGGTCCAAAACTAGTAAAATTTAAAAAAATTAAATTCCTGTTCAAAGTTAAGAGTTCAAAAATAAATTGCACACTGAAAAAGTAAGGCATCAATTAACACATTCATTTATCTAGTTATTGTCTCAATTAATTTATACTTAAAATAAAAAAGAATTAATATGATTGGAAGTTACGATTAAATAGAATAATATATTTAAATTTTATAACCAGCAATAAATTTTGAATAATAGAATGAAGAATTTGAGTAAAATATTTCTTAAAATGAAATATAGAAAACCATAAAATGTAGTCTGTTTATAAATGGTAATCAGTGACTGAGCATCTAAATGCTGTTATTATATTATTATAATGAGAAAGTTAATGAATAATATAATAATATATTGATCCACGTGTAAGCTAGTGATATATGGCGAAAGAAGAATAGGAGTTGGTCCATTTGGATCATGTTTTTAGCGTTGAACATAATAGCGAAGTAGGGCCCACCCACAATGAGTGGCGTTTCCTCGGTAACAACTAACCACGTGCTGTTCGAGAAACGCAGAATCGGACAGACGTAAGAGTCGCTTTTGTCCATTCATTCACAATCTTCATGGATTATCAGCAATCAAATTTAAACACTTATTACTAATTAATTAATAACAATAAATAATATCAACTAAACCATAAAAAAATATTAGTTTAATGCGTAGTCATGAAAGGTAAAAGCGAAAAGGCAAAAAATTGATTTCTTTTCTATAGGAAAAAAAAAAATAAAAAAGAAAGGAAAGAAGAAAGAAGGAGGAAACAAACAAGTCCCCTTACATCTGCACCAAGTCCATATTTCAACTCCAATTCCGTGTGCCCACTCACTATATCAGACCGACCAGGCCTAAATCTCAATTCCCAATTTCTCCGTTTAGGGTTTCTCTCTCTCGAAGTTCGCTCGCACCGATTCATGTTTTCATATCCTTGATTGATTCGCTTCTCGGAGATTCTCTCTTTGATTCGATTCGTCTATGGAACTGCAGCTACAGCCCAAGGCGCTACCCGCGGTGGAGGTTGATGGTGGGGATTCGGAGAAGTCGTATGTCACGGAGGTTCGCACCGTTGACATGGCTGAGGCAAACGAAGGTTGTTGCGTCACTGTTTTGAAGCGAAAGCGTGGTCGTCCGGCCAAGGGAAACCGTGTTCCGAAAACCACGGCACCGCCGACGAAGCAAAAAAAGGATGAGGAGGATGTTTGCTTCATATGCTTCGACGGTGGAAGCCTCGTTCTCTGCGATCGCCGGTGAGTCGTCACCGCTTCTTTCTGTTTGTGATTGATTTCTGGATTTTGCGATAATTGATATTCGCTGTGAAAATTCAGTTTCAGTTTGGGTTTAATACTGTGAGTTAGGGGTTTTTACTCAGTTGTAATCATTGGAGGATTCATGCTATCTCACTCTCTCTCTCTCTCTCTCTCTCTCTCTCTCTCTCTCTCTCTCCTTCTCTCCCCCAGGGGATGCCCTAAGGCGTATCATCCGTCGTGTATTAAGCGGGACGAGGCGTTTTTTCGCTCAAAGGCCAAATGGAATTGCGGTATTTTGTTCTAAAGACTTTATTCATTCTTTTCGTGCATGTGTGTGTTATTTTGCTTGAGTACCCTACCTGGCATGCAAGCGGATACTTGTATGCTGCTGAAACTGGATACATAATATCCATGGTTGGTTGTACATGTATATGTTGTGTTTTCCATGCTTAGTAATTAATGTAAGCTGAGGAGTTTTAATTAAAATTTAGAGTTGCAGAATCTTGTGCATTTTTATTGTATGAGATAGGGATATTTCAATTAATTCAAACTTTTGAAACCGAAAGTTTTATTAACTTTTGTTTACGTTTCATGCTTAAATGCGATCTGATTGTTGTAAATGAATGAAATCTAAATTTGAACTATTGACAATTAAATAATAGTTATAGGGTTGGTTTCTTAAAGACACAGTTGTGTCAGGGGAACGTTACTTTGGAGGGGAGAATGCATGTACAAGTGACATTGGCTTCTCCTGCATAGAAGGCTTAATGTAGTAGCATATATATATATATATATTTCCTGTGTCTCTTCTTTCTCTGTATTTTTGTTTGGAAGATTTGGATAAATTTCCTCGATTATAGAGAACCAGCTCAATGTTATTCAAAGATATCTACTTATTATCACTTATAAAAGAGTTTCACAATTATTACATTTTACAATTAGTGCACATTCAGTTATCATTTTTAGAAGTCAATCCTCTTTATTTGTTGAGTTTTAATATTTTAGCATGTATTAATTGCCTTTTAGCATGTATTAAATTCTTTCTTATAATAAACATTAATTTTTTCCACTACTTAGGTTGGCATATATGTAGCATTTGTGGGAAGGGGTCGCATTATATGTGCTATACTTGTACATATTCTTTGTGCAAGGGGTGTACAAAAAGGGCAGATTTTGTCTCTGTCAGAGAAAATAAAGGTTTATGTGGAATATGCAAGAGGACTATAATGCTGGTAGAGAATTGTGCCCAGGGCGATAAGGTATTGGTGGTATGTTAATCTTTCATAATATATATGCATGCACAGTCCCTCCTCTGAGTCAGGGATGGGGAAGCAGTTTGTTTAAGCTACTTGTTATAATTTTTTTGTTCCTTGTGTTATTTTTATAGTGTGAAGTGGATTTTGATGACAAGAGCAGCTGGGAGTATCTTTTCAAGGTGTATTGGACATATTTGAAGGAGAAGCTATCTTTGACCATTGATGAGATCCTTGAAGCTAAAAATCCATGTAAAGGTACTTCTTCCGGAATGTTCCATAAGTTTTAAGGTTCAAACTTTCCACGAACTTTATCATTTTAGGTTGACATAGAAATATAATCACTTAATTAATTGAAAAACAATTGTATTAGAGATGATAACCAGACATAATTGGAATGGTTTCCCCAGTAATGATAAATGCAGTACGGCAAACCTGCTCACTACCTGTGAGCCAACGTGAATATATGTATAATACAGAACCAAATTAAACCCAATAAAACAGAAGATAATGATATCACTAATGCAGGGGTTGCGAGATTAGAAGTATCTGGTGTTGCGGCAGGTGTTTCATCATTACTACTCTCTCCAAAGATTGAGCTGCCAATTGGCAATGTTGCGAATGATAAACTGTGGCATTATCAGGATCCAACCGGGAAGGTTCAAGGACCTTTCTCTTTATTGCAGCTTTATAAGTGGAGTGTAAGCGGATACTTTCCTGCAGATCTCAGAATATGGAGGATAGATGAGACACAAGATAACGCTGCATTGTTAATTGATGTGCTTAGTGGGAAGTGCTCAAAATTTGTGTCATTGACATACGACAGCCAGAAGCTGTCTTTGGAGACCAATAGTACATTGGAAAATAAAGAAAGTAGTCATGATGGTGGTGGTGAGCACAATGTGACAACAAATGGAAATTCTGCGAACCACCAAATTGTTGAGCAGTGTGGGGAGCAAAAATTGGTTGATACCTGTACACAATCCAATGGTAAAGATGAATCTGTTAAGAGCAATGGTTGGCACTCTCAGTCTCCGGGTTGGACTATACAAGCAGATGGGAATAATAATGAGGGGCAAAGTGGAAATTTTGAAAGGACAGAGGATTCACCCAAATGTGAAGACGGTCCTCACTTACACCCTTCACTACCTTCAACTGCATTTTGTGAAAAACACGAAGAGAATCCTTCTGATAAATTAGAGGAAGTTCATAAGATGGAGGTGAAGTCTGAAGATAATGGAAATTTTGACTTGAACAGAATTTTTGATGGTCAAAGTAATAGTGGACAAAATTATCAGAAACAATCAGACAGTGAGGATAATTCTGGGCAATCTTCTGGTCAGAACTGGAGTTGCCCTAGTGTAACTAATCCAGTTTGTAACCTATCTACATGGCTTTCAATCTTTGGCGAACCAAATGATTTGGATGAGTCAGTTTCAGATCTGTTGGCTGAAGTGGAGGCAATGGAGTCACTTGGTGGTGGCCTGGAATCTCCCACTTCAATCATGAAATGTGGTGAGGAGTTGACTGACGGTTCTATAACTGATTGTCTTAGTTTTGCAGATGGGCTTAGCCCAATGCTTGATGCAGCAGGTAAAGGTGATGCACTGAGTTCCTCAGGTGATTTACACTTTCCATCTCAAACCACAACACCAGATGAACCAACTAAGCAACCCGATGTGTGCCATCAACATCAAAAGATATTTGGGGAGCATAAATCGAAGAGTTCAGAAGTTGAGGTGTGTTTTAGGCGAAGAAAATTATTTTTAGTCTCATTTTTTTTAACATATTAGTTTAGGAGGGTTACTTTGGTCGACTGAAAAGTAAGATTTAACCTGTTATTTTTTATGCAGTCTACTTTCTCTAAAATTAGCTGGAATCCAACCATTCAATTTTCCTGGGATCCTCCTAATTGTAAGTTTTTTCTCCACTTTCTCAGCTTTGCACAACTATTTTAACAAGTTTGCTATCATATTTCGTATGAATTGAATACTTTGCTAGCCATTTATTATTGACTGGATTTTGACATTTTGCTAAAATGGTTATTTGGATTTGCAGGTTGACATGACAGATTATGTTGAAGGCCATTTTTCTTATCTTTAGGCTACACAGATCTTAGAAACAACTTAAACTGGATACATATTATCATGTTCATAACAGCATTCTTTGCAAACATAACCTCTCGCCTGTTGTTTGCTTGTTGATGAAGAAAAGAAAGACCGTTAGGGTTCTTGTTAGTGTTGTCTATTCTGCTATGTAATCTCATTGAATTTTAAATGTGAAGAACTTTCTTAGGTTTCATTCTCGGACAGATTGGTATTCGACTTTCCTTCAAAATTTCAAAGAAATTAATAATTAACAGCTTAGGTATGTTTTTCAAAACCCTTACATTGGACTCTGCTATTCGATCAGGAAACTCGGAATCAAGTTGTTTGTAATATAGGTTGTACATATGTGGAGAAGCTGGGTTCAACATTGTTAGTATTAGGCTGCCAATTCCAAATTATGAAGAATTTAACATTCATTGTGATTGCAATAACTCTTGTTATAGTCTTCAAATACATTTGCTTGTATACCCAAAAGCTTAGCTGTTTTGAGAAAAAAAGTTCCGACTTGGTCAATTTGTTCGTGAATGTGTTGCATTGATATGTTTTTTTTTAATTGCTGAATGTAGGTTTCCGAATTACATTGTTATACAAAAAATTGAAACAAAAAGGAAGAAAAAAAAATCTACTGTAGGTATTTTTACTTATACATAACAATATTCTTAAAAATTATTTATTTATAGTACAAATTTAATCAAAATTTGTGGATAGTGTAATAAGAAATTGTTTTTAACTGACCACTGATGTTTTTAAATTACTGACATTTTTAAATAAGCTCATTATTTTGAAATTTGATATGACTTTATATGATATATTTATAAGTTATTACTGTTAGGCCAAGTCCACTATTATTTAATTAGTGAATCTTGTATTATAATTTTAATTGGTTCAGTAACCAGTCTAATTTTAAAACTATTAGTATTAGGAAAAAAATTTGATTGTGTTTGTCTTCATGATGTCTTTTTATAGTGCAACAAAATTTAACATTAATCAATCCAACCGTGCACAAACTGTCATAATTAATTATTCTAATTACATGACAGTACATATAAAAAATCATACTCTGTCATAGCTATAATAATCATTAAAAATTATTATCCATTCCATATTCCATATCCAGTAAGATTATAACAAAACTAAAGTTTTCTCACTACTACCTATATATAAAATATGTACATAATTCAATAGTTTTTTTCACTATATATCTATATTAAAAAACAAAGTTATGTCATATATGTCCTTATAACAAAATCATATCACATTTCTTCAAAACATTTCCGACATTGAATTCATTATGACATACACATGTTTGCCATCATAGGACTATTTTCAATTATATTTAGTACATATTATTGGAGGTCTTACTCTTTATTTTCTTGATTATCTACATCGTTAAATCCTCCAAAAGTATCCAATAAAATTGTAATATGCGATATTTTCATATATATATATATATATATATATATATATATATTTATATTTTTTATT
>Ga0209589_1007508_pt1 | contig 17483 bp, 7 predicted proteins | sample CowpeawhiteBW_FD_187525 | JGI IMG/M metagenome (GOLD analysis project Ga0209589, IMG submission 187525) | Root nodule microbial communities of legume samples collected from California USA - Cow pea white BW (SPAdes) (version 2) | ecosystem: Host-associated > Plants > Roots > Nodule | place: USA...
TTTTTATTAGATTATGATAAATTATTTTTTAGTTTTTTTTTTTTTTAAATAGGTATACAAATTTAACTCTTCCATATATTCATTTGTAGCCTTATTTTTTTTTAGTTATCGTTATACTAAATTATGTATTCATTTTTATTATATTAATGACAATAATTAAATGTATAAATTTTTGACGTATTATTTTGGCTTCCCCAATAATGTTGGTCAAGATTCGCAACTGGGCTCACTTATTAGCAAGTTAAAAATATTGGAACTCAGCTCGGCCTAACGCGGATTGGTAGATTAAACGGGTCGGCTCACGAGTTCACTTAATTAAAAAAATATAATTTATTTATTTATTTTTCAGTCAAAATTAAATTATAATTCTAATTAAAATCTAAATAAACTTTAATAGAATCCAAATACAAACCAAAATCATAAAAATACAAATTATTTATGTGTTAACTAAAAAAATAATCTAATATGACCCAAATACAAAACCCAACTTAACAAAAAAACACTTGTGCGACTCTTTATTTGCGGGTTAGTGAGCTAATCCGACTCACCATGGGTTCAACCCGGGTGAGCTGAATTATGGGTGAACCGAATTAGAAATCAACCCGTATTTAAATTTATAAAAAAAAATTAACCCAACCCGAATCTGTGATAAATCATATTGACTCGCGAATTCCAACTTATTTTAACAACTCTAAACTAATAATTATAATTGAAGAAATAAGACTCGTAATTTTTTATATGTAATTAGTTTTGCTTTAACGTTTGTAGTGTACGATAAAAGTTACGAGGAAGGTGTAGTTAAAAATGTTAAGAGTTTACTCATTAAAAACCCTGACGTAACCTACTCTACTGTCTACCTAAGCTTAGATACTACGCCTACTTGATGAATAAGTTACGAGATAATTTATTTTAAGAACTTATTAATTAAAAATAAATTTAATATCAAGCCATTATAATAATAATAATAATACATTAAAGAATTTTTAAGAATTTGAATATATTCTTTTAAAGGATATATTTCCATTTTGAACTTGCATCTCTAGAAAAAATAATCGTATTTTCTTATAAAAGGAATTTTATGAATAAGTTAGAAAGAGGGTGTATATTTTTGAATGTTGGAATGGAAACATTTAGAGATAACAAGTTCGATCATATATGGTTCCAGAAGTTTTAGGAATGTAGAAATCTTTATATAGAATTATAAAAAAATTTAGAGGTCAAATATATAAATAATATTAAACTTTTAAAGAATAAATAAATTATATATTAATTTACATAAATATAAAAAATAAACTGGGGTCGGTCTTTGTGTGGTTAGTTAGTTTAGTGTCTATTGGTTGTTTATTTATTCTCAGAAAGTTTATCTTGTGATTTGTAACATTATTTGTTGGATATCTCTTAAAGAATATTTGTGATTTCTTTTATATATGTGAATACCCATAGATTTATGCAGATATTTTTATATTTTATATTTTAAAATTTTAAATAAATAATTTTTAAATTCAATTCGAATTAAATTAATCAATAAACTATTATAAATAAATTCAGTATTATTAAAGAGTAAATTTAAATGAGTTGTGTTAAAATATAAATTTTAAAAAAATATTTTTTAATAAAATAAATTTAATTTCATAAGTCAAAATAACAAAAAATTGAAATATATAAAGTTTTAAACTCCACCGTGATTAATATCTCTTACATTGATATTTTATTTTGATCACTTTAATTTAAAAATACTTAAATTAATAAAATTTAGTAATAATTATTAGTAAGCATATTTCTATGAACATCTTCGTACCCGTCTTATTACCAAATAGTTAATTAAATACTCAACTCATTATATATGTGAATATCTATTAAAAATATGAAGAATGCTAATCAGTGTAGGTTAAGATATAATTAATTATCTTTGATTTTATATTTTTATATTCAAAAGAAAAATAATTAACTCTAATAATTAATTATATTATAAATTCATATAATAGATTTTACAAAAATAAAAGTATCCTTTAAAATTTTAAACAATATATTTTTTACAAAAATTAAGCACTTCTGGAATTCTCTAAACAATATATTTTTTACAAAGATTAAGCACTTATAGAATTTTTAAGATATCTATTCAAAAGCAAAAGAAAATATCTCTTTATCTCTCGGTAAAAGTTTTAAAGGTAAAGACTTCAATTGTTATTTAATTTATATTTATATTTTTTTAATTTTTCAGATGTTTAACTACGTTTTTTGTTGGTTTTCTATTAATTTAAACTTATTTACATTTAAATATATTTTAATTTTTAACAATATTAAAATATAATTTTTTTTTAATTTTTTATAGGTGTGTATCAAATAAAATATTAAACACACTTATATAATATTTGTAAATATTTTTATTTTCTAAATAAAATAAAATTATATTAGGGATTATCATGTCTAAATTCATTTAATATCATAATTAATTATAATTAATTATGAACTCTTATAAAATTTGATAAATATTTTTCTGTTAGTTAATATCTTAAGGACACCAATTAACATGATCTTAGAAATATTAATTTAGTATTAGTCCCATATTTTATTTACGGATATTTGTGAATGTAAATTTTTTTGCATTCCTAATCGAATCATTATGCTCTCTTTTTTTCATTCATTAAGTTTATACATAGGTGAAAAATATGTAGAGGTATAATAACCAAACATTCTATTACTATTTTTTACATATTTTGTTCCTACTAAGAGCTATTTACCCCTCCATTTTTATTTTACAATGAAACTGAAATAAATAAATAGAAGAGAGAGGTTGATATAAAATATTACATTGTGGTGCTTAATCTTAATTCTTCTTATTTCATTACAAAAACTTCGCCGGAAAACGAATTTGGACCAACTAATCAAATTGTCCGTATAAAAAATAAGAGTGAAATTTAACTTTTTAAACTTGGGTATGTAAATTAGTATTATTTAGAGTTGTCAACCACAAATTGGTCATGAGTTAGTCATTTAATAAATGAACTCAACCCGACTCACTTATTAACAAACAAAAATTGAAACTCAGTTTAGTTCATCGATTGTTGAGTTAAACGGATTAGCTTACTGACTTAATTAAAAAAAAATATGATTCTTTTTTCTTCCGTCTAAAAAAAAAAAACTAAATTATGATTGTGATTAAAATATAAATAAACTTAAATATAATCCAAAATAATGTTTAATCCCAAATACAAACTAAAATCACAAAAATATTATTTTTGTATTTGTCAACCCAATATGTTGGCTAAAAAAAAAATAGATAAACCCAACCCAAATACAAAAAAATTATGTGACTCTTTATCTGCGGGTAGGCTGGTGAGTCAACCTAGTTCACTACAGACTCAACCTGGATGAGTCGGGTTCTTGGTGAACCGGATCAAAAATTAATCCGTACTAAAATTTGTAACAATTGACTCGAACTCGTGATGGACCAGGTTGACCCAATAATTCCGCTTTGACAACTCTAGTATTATTTATCAAGAAAAAAATAATATAACAAAAAAGAATTTAATCAGGAACTAGTTGATTATTTTTTTCAATTTGAAAACCTAAAATTGAATAACATTTTAAGACTAAAGACGCAATTAAACATCTATTTAAGATAAATTTCTGTTTATTCATAAAGTCATTAGTTTATACATTAGCTGCGAAAATACTATTTACCTTTCCACTTAATCAAATATTCTTACCATGTACTTTTATAAATCTTTGGCATAGTTACTTTAAAGTCATCAGTGAAAATATTTTTACCTAATAATAATTTATAAAAATTAAACTTTATTGGAAACTCTGTATTGTATAATCAGTGAAAATATAAGTTACACAGTTATATCACATTAGATATAGTATAAATCATGTTAAAAGTAAAATACCCACTTCTTCAACTTCTCTAACCAATTATAATGCATAAAATTCTAAATGTTTTCCAAAAAAAATTTTTTTTTATTTTATTTTTAAACTTCTAAATGGTATTCTTTTAATAAACCCAATATTATGCTTCAATCGTCAATCCTCAAAGGAGTTGACCTTTAACCCCAGAAAATATACCAAGAGCTTTTGTTTGCAGGGAAGATAATAGACCAAAAACTAGGTAATCATTGAAGATTCGTAAAAGACTAAACAATATAATGATTTAAATAATGAGAAACAAATAATATAAGTAGGAAATTAATATTAACCTTTTTTCTTATAAACTATCTTTCGGAGTCGAATTTCTCTGTTCAGTTTTTTTCCTTTTTTATTTTTTGTTGAACATTAAAAACACGTTATTTAATATTTTAAAAATAATTTTAATATATTTTAAAATTTTAAAATTAATGACCATTAAAAACACAACTAAGTGAGGAATATCACGCAGCGATTGGTGCCTCCTTTTTCCTGTCTGAGATGCAATGCAATCATTAATTTTGTAGTGTAAAAAAGTAAAAAGAATTAATTTTATTCTTTTTAGTTCTTTTGGGTACACTAGTGGGGTCTCATAGATCATTAGTGGTGCAAATCTTCTAACCTATTTTCTATCTTCACAACTCAATCATAATTTTATTCCGTTACTAAAATGAGTAGCTTTTCATTCCCACGTTTCATTATATGCATGGGTTTTCACCCTATGTATATTCCAAACTTCGCCCTCATGTCTATGAGATTATCATTGCACAACTTACTTTTTATTTTTATTATTCTTTACAAATAAAAACACTTAGAAATTCAAGTTGGAAGTGCATTTGCATTAAGAAATTAGTTGAAAGTTCATTTAAAAATGAGTAATTCATTTAAAAGTGAGTAACATGATGATAATATATAAATAAAATAATTCATCATCTTAAAGTTTTTAGTTGACTTGTCTTCGACGATAGTTCGGACAAATATTGATAAACATATTTTCTAGATTTTGGATTTAAATGTAATATGTTGATTTCTTATATTATTCACTACACAACATTGAATCTTCTTATTATTTTTCTTAAAAATAAAACTCATACAAATAAAGTTTACGCTGGTGTTGAAAATTTATATATAACGTAATTAAAAAAACTCTTATATCATTATTATTTTTATGATAATTAATTCAAAAGTTATATGATAATAAAAAAAATCAGATAATTTGTTTAGGTTAAATAGGTTTGTATTTTATTAGAAGAAGGAACAGATAATTTGTTTAGGTTAAATAGGTTTGTATTTTATTAGAAGAAGGAAAAGAAAAAGGTTTGTGGTGTTGTATTGTATGATGAAATTTGAAGTTATGGAAGATTGTGATTCCCTCTGGTCTGTACGACGAGGATGAGTCCTCCTTGTCTCGCGGCGATAATGTTCCCTCACAGTCCATCACTTTCCATTTGTTTGTCGTAAGAAAAGATATTTCTCCAACTTTTATGAAAAATGCATATAGTTAATACTTTTTTAACTTTAATAATAAATTCTGTATACTTCTGGTTTAATATTAAACTATAAGATGATAGAGAGGATGAATTTAGTAGGACCGGACATAATTTACTATAACTATATTAAACTAAAATATGCTAAACTGTTCATAATAATAATAATTGAACTGTATTATAAAATAGTTCAGTTTTAAGAAACTAAATTAATGTTAAGTTAATTAAGTTAACTATTGAACTATAGTAAATTGAAATAACAAAATACCTCAAATAAAATATTGGTATTAAGATAAGAATTGGACTTATGTATTTTGTGTCTTATGTTTTATTCTTTCTTTTTCATATTGAAATATTTATTTTATTTTGTCTTAATTTTTTTCTTTACTCTTTCTTTGAGAAAAATATAAAATATTTATAATTAATTTATTAAAAAAAATTATAAATTAATTCAAGATCTTATTTTATTTTGAATGAATTTTACTATGTAATGTTATTTTTATGTTATGATTTTACATAAGTTATTTTTAAAAATTATATTTTGTGACAGCTAACATTTTTATAATTTTTTATTTATATTCTTAAATATTGAAATTAGTATAATAAATATAAATATCGGTAGTAACGTATTTTTTATTTTAAAATCTTATGTAATATTATTTTTTAGTTTTAAAATATTTCTTATGTGGCGTCAACTTTTTTAAAGAGAATTTATTTTAAAAAAATTAAAAAAAATATAAAAATTTATTGATTCTTTGCTTCACGAAATATATTTTAGAACTTCATAAAATTTCTAAAACATTTTTCACACAAATATTAATGAATACAAATGTTAAAAAAAATATTTTGAAAATTTTCTAAAATAAATCCTTTTAAAAAAATTTGACGCAACATAATAAATATCGTAAAACTAAAAAGTAATATTACATAAGATTTTAAAATATAAAAAATAAGTTAATACCGATATTTATATTTATTATATTAATTTTAATATTTTAATTACATTTTAAGTTATGAAAAACTTTAATATAAATAAAAAAATTATAAAAATGTTAATTGGTGTATTAAAGTATGATGCATATTTGAAGTATTATTTCCTAAGTACTTTCAAAATATAGACTTTAGATTATTATTGCGTAGTACAATCATATGTAATTAGTGCAATTTGATTCAAAGTAGTGTAATTAAGTTCAAAAATAGTGTAATTCAATTAAAAATCAATGCAATCCGGTTCAAAAATAGTACAATTCAGTTCAAAAATAGTGAAGTTTATTCAAAATCAGTGCAATTCGGTTCAAAAACAGTGTAATTAAGTTAAAAATTAGTGCGGTTCAATTCAAAAATAGTAGTGCAGTTCAGTTCTGACGTAGTGCAGTTCATAAAACAATTCAGTTTATATCATAGTGCAGTACAATTCAGTGCAGTGCAATTCAGTCCAGTTTGTTTTTTAGAATAACACTTCAGTTCATCTGAACTGTTTTTCAGTTCAGTGTAGTTCATGTGAACAATTTTTTAGTTCAGTGCAATTTTTGGTAATGCAGTGCAGTTTAGTTTATTTTGCCCAGTCTAGAATTTAGAATGTTGCGGGATAAAAAGTGGAAAGAATTTCAAAACAACAATTATATACTGAATGCTATGATTGTTTGATTGATTATTTTATGGTAGAATCTAGTGACTTCTTTTACTAAAATCATTACATTATAAGAAAATTTTCGACAAGCAGTTAGTAATAAGCGTTTTCTGTCATATTTCTAGTAATAATAGATTTTGTTAATAATTTAATCGTTGATAAAACTATCAATCAATTATATATGTCTGTCACTAATTATAGAGAGATATTCAAAGTGAAAACCATCTTAAGTAAACTAGTGACCAACACGTATCCATCAAATTATTGAATGAAAAATGTTTGATGATAAATAATATTAAATAAGTTACAAAATTTCGTTCATATTTTCTGTACCCATAAACCTACTTAAATAAAAATTCAAAAATCCTAAATTAAAATTTTATGAACAATTTATACGTTAAATAGTTAAATTTCTATTACAAATGACTATTAAACATATACATTGATAATATTTATATTGTTGAGCTATTGTGAAGTCTTCGACTTTCTATTATAAAACGCCACTTCCAGTGTCAAAGTTGAAGCTTGAGTTGATAATGTTTTATAAGTTTTGTTTGTTAAAAAATTGTTTTTGTTTGCAAAAGTAACATTAGGAAAATATCTTTAACAATACAGACTCGGTAGATTTTGTGGTTATAAATAAGGGGTGGCAATTAAGGCCTGGTCCGTTGGACCAGTCTGCAGAAAAAACGTGGAACGGATCAGGATAGTGAGTCCGTAGGCCCGTATAGACCCGCGACCCGCATAAAATTAAAAAAAAAACTTGTATTTGTGTATATTAATTATTTTTTTATGAATTCTTGCATTAATGTTTCAAATTCTTGTATAATTGGAAAAAATAAGTATTATGTAATTTTTAATGTGCTAAAAATTAAAGAATACATTGTGTATGTCATAGTATGAATATGATGAAAATGTTGAATTATTAATTTATCATCTAATTTCCCAAAGTCTTTACTTAATTTTGTGAACTTCTTAAATTTTTCAAATTTTTAAACATTAAAAGTTTTATCATAAAAATTAAAAAAAAGTGGGTCGACCCGCGGACCCGCGGGCCAAGGAGTATGCAGGGCGGACCAATGTTTTTAGCCCACATAAAGTATGTGGGATGGGACGGACCAGTCCACGTTGTGCGAACCTTATGCAGACTGGACCTAAACGGACCGAGCCGGCCCGCATTGCCACCCCTAGTTATAAATAAGTCTAAACTAACATTCAAAGACTATTTATCTTAATCATCTAAGTTCTTATGCACATTTTAATACTTTCGTATTTTTCTTCTGTGAAAAACTCCTATTTGACTTGCATAAAATTATTTTGTTTTATGACAAAAAGATTAGAGGATCAGATAACTTATAATTACTATTCTGTGCAATTTTCAAGTTCTTAAATTAATGTGTGAATTTGAACTCACACTAAAGAATAGGAATTCTGTGTCAAGTAGGCGCACAATCACTATCAAATAAAGGTTATGTGAACTAGGATTATAGTAATGCATGCAAGGCAACTAAATGTAGAAATGGATTCAAACATCATTAAAACTCAAGAAACCATCAATTAAAGTAAAATAATATCATTAATAGGTTATTTAATGAAAGGCAACAAATGTCTACAATAAAGAGATCCAAAACTCGCGAAAAGAAGATGAAACAGAAAAATAAAAAAAAAAAATCAGGAGCGAGGGAGTTTGAAATGTGGGAAGAGTGAAACTATCATCAAGTCATAAATTTGTCCAACAAGTGCATTGGGTTAATTGTAGTACAACAAGGTTGATTAAGTGATGTTGATTAAGGCGTTGAGATTGAACTTAGCTTCCTTCATTCAATTGTACTGTCCTCTATAAGTTATATTCTTTATCTTAGTGTTTCTGTAAGTACACTTACTTGTAATTTTAACGTATGTTTGAACATTAGAACCTAAGGGTGTCAGATGCAGATGTCCCCATCTAGGTGGAAGAACTTTGCATTAAAAACAATACTCTTTAAACCAACTAAAGTCGCATATCCATGTTTGGTATATCTCAAGCATTAGATAATTTGATTGGATCTAAACGCCAAACCAGATGTCTCTGCATCTAATGTTGATGAAGTATGATGAGTGATCAAGTCATCAAACTAATGAAAGCAAATGAAATAACCAACATGTAAGATAAGAAATAATATATATCAAACTAAGTGCATTATAGAGAGTTTAGAAGTTACATCCAATCCCAACTAGAAAGAAATTAGTGTTCATAATGATGTATACAACAAGCGCAATGAGCCCCTTCCTTCCTCCTACGGTTCTCTACTAGGATATTAGAATTAGTGCTTAAGAATCCAGAACTGAACTACTATATCAGTTCCTAAAATTAACATACAAATAACAAAGGCATGCATTGTTTTTACAAAAAAATAGTGTGCAGCTTCAACTCTAACTTTGGTGTTTGAGTCGTAAAGGTGTCACTTTAAATCTTTCCAAACCACCTTTCTTAGGGCTTAAGCTATTAGAAAATGATTAAACAAATAAAAATAATATAATAACAATTATTAGAGCAATAATAACACCAAGACACACACGCACGCGCACACACATACACACACACACAAATCGACGAATATTAATCAGACCCAACAATTCTTATATCAATAATTGATAAAAAAATTAAATGAGAAGATAAATAGAAATATCCTGGACTGAGACACGCAAAGTGTTATCCTTACAGAGAAAACATCCCTATTGCACAGGACAAAACAAAATCATATGTGTTTCTCTCCCAAGATACAGCAACCCGTCAGATCGATTAAGTGCAACGAAAGATTTCTAAATCTTATGAACACCATTGTTTTAAGAGATAGTCTAGAAAAGAAAAGGAGAACACTTTTAAGAGAAATCAATGTTTGTTGTATCTTTTCCCATGCACTCAAGTGATATTTATACGAACAAAAAAGAGACAAGAGTAGATAGTTTTTTTTTATAATGATAATTATTTGAATTCAAAAACTATAATAATTATTTAAAATAGTAAAATTGAAAAATATTTTTTTATTATAAATAATTATTTAAATTTTACAAATACCAATTATAAAGGATAAAATTAGAAAAAAAAAATATTTTTTATATATAATTATAGATTTAAAGTGTCACTTTACCGATAACACTGTTAATCATTTATATCCGTTAATAGAAGTGACACGTTAATTTGAACTTCACCATGGTTTACATATTTTTATTTTTCCACTAACTCAGCAAATAGTCTCCGTATATTCAATTTTAATCTCTTACACAATTTATTTCTACTCACTCTCATTTATTTTATTTTTTTGCATTTATTTCTTTCTCTTTCTCTTGATAATATTACAACTTTATGTACTTTTACTCATCTTTTATTTATCTTCCATAAAACTTGTTAAATTTATATCTTACTTTCATTTAATTAAATTTCAAGTCATTTACAAATTTTAATATTTTTAATTGAATTTTTATTACAAATTGTACATGTATTAAGTATTTCAATTTTTTTTACTTGAGTCTTTATTATTTACTCTTTTCATGATTATTTTTATATACTGAAAAATATGAGATTATATCATTAATATAAAAAAAAATTCATTTGATTTTTATTATTTTCATCCAAAATATGTAAGGTGGTAAGATTACTAAATGTTAGATTTTCAGAAATATTTTAAGGTGTCAAAATAGATATACAAAAATATTAAAAATATCAAATATATTAAAATTGAAAAATATAATTTTATTTGTATATTAATTTATATGTGTAAAAAGAAGAAGTTAGGAGGTCAAAACTCCTCCCACAATAAACCATGCTTTAACAACGCATGTTATCGTACTTCCTCATAACTTTCACACTACTTACAAAAATTTAACCAATAAATACTCAATTAAAAATATAAATTTTGAATATTTAACATTATAATAAAATTTTAATAAAATATTTTGAATAAATATATATATTTATTATTTATGTTTTAATTCTTTCTCATTTTTGTTTTATCTGCCAAAGAATAGTGTTGAGACACGGTAAATAACATTAATTGATATTGATTGTTGCAACCTCTTCGTTGATAACTAAACCGACCAAAATAATTGGCTTGGGCTGTGCCATTATGTTTGGTTTGGTGCGTGGTCCACCAAAGCAACTTACGTGTGGTATGTACAGGATCACTCACGTGTGTGGCCAATGATGCAGATGTGCTCTCAAAATCCAACGGTTCAAAGAAAACGCATCTCATCATTAAATGCCAATATCACACTCTTTCATGTTATCAGTACATAAACTAATTTTCCATACATTTTTTTTTTTCAAGAAGATATAATACTAATGTAATATCATCACATTCAAACCACATCTAGTTTAATTTCCTTGAAACAATGATGTTATGTCACAAGTTTACACTCATCCACAGCCTCTAAACTAAAATCCAAGTATGTATTAATTAAGGAATGTAACATTACCAATGATTTTTTTTTAAATTAAAACGTTTCCATTAATAAATAATGAAAATATTAAGAACTTATAAAAATAATCGAATGTACAAAATAATATATCAATATATATATATATATATATATATATATATAAGAAAAATAATAAATATTTTATATTATAAATTATAATTAAAAATTATAATTAAATTGTATAATTTAATATACCGATCTTTTTATATTAAATATGTTCTACTAGAGACTATTACTAACTCATTCAAAGTCTCTATGAAATTCATCTTTATATTCTTTATTTAAAGTGGGTTTATGAACTTTTTTTTATAGTAACATTGCACATAAGCTTTCTTATTTCACCATTAATTTTTTAATCTACTTAATCAAACCTCCACATATATATATATATATATTATAAATTTAATAAACAACAAATTTTACTAAAATAGATTTTAATTTATAATTTTAATTCTAATATTATGTTAATAAATGAAGTTAAAACATAATTTAATTTCATAAAAATTAATTTATAAAATAAGATTTATGTTCACTTATTTATTTATAATCGATGTAAAATATTCTATACAATTAAAAAAGAAAAACTCACAATACTTTGTTACGAGTTAAGGAGAATTTATCTAAAACATAAATTCCATGAAAATAAAAAGAAATTAGGCAAATTTCTAAAATAGACTTAAAGAGATTTTTAAAACAATAAAATAAAATAATAATATATATCTATGTTCCATTTATAATTTTGAAATTAAGCATACTATTTTTGTTTTCATTTAACTTTTAAAACATTCTTACCTAATACTCTAATATAAATAATTACACTAAAAAATTATCAAACATTTGCATTAATAAAGCATTTTTATTTATTACAAATAACTAAAACATCCTTTAAAAAACGAGTAATCAAATATAGTCTACGAATAATTACACATTTTAAATTTACACGCATTTGCAACATGTTTTCCTGATATTACTTCTTATAAACTTAATTGCACGTTAAGTTTTCAGCTTGTGTTTATGCAAATTCATCTCTTTATTTATGATTAGTCTCCCACTATTTTAGTAGTGTGATTTTGGTTTAACTCACCGTTTAAATTTAATAAAAGAAACAACGGCAAAGTGTGATCGGAATGCAACATTCTTGAATCTTATTAGAACAGATTTGTGTTAAGCATTAAAAGTGAAATTAATAAATAGAATAAAAAAGTGAGAGAAAGAAAAATGTTGTAGAAAAGATGATGGTTGTTTGAAATAAAAAAGAAGGTGAGAAAAAGTTGAAGTTGATTGGAATGAATGGGGCGTGTCTCGTGTCTCATCCACTGTGCCAAGGACCCAATCCCAATCCCAATCTCCATCTTTCCATTTTACACTTTTTTTGGATTGCCACACCTAAACCACGACGAATACCTCTTTTATTTCATTTCTCAAACATTTTACATTTTACGTTTCTATTGTCGTGATTGTGGACGTCTTCGTAGTAACATTTAGGGAAGATAAAAATATGTGTTTGTGAGTTTTTTTTATAAAATTTACTATGGATAGTATTTCTGATAGTTATTACTCAATATCAAATATATTAATATCCGTTTATAAATGGATCGGATGTAAATATATTATCTGCAACAAATAAAAGTTAAAATTTATTTTAAATTTTATTAAGATAATTTACTTAAAATTAAAATTATATTTTATTATATTAAATTTAATTAAAATCAAAATTAATTTATATTTAATTTAATTTATATTTTTTATAATTTTATTTTAAAAAAATTTAAAATATATATCTTTTTAAAATATTGGTGGGTATGCGGATACACATGGATTTTAAAAAATCCACGAATATTTTTTAAATAGTACTCAACAAATAAAAGGGCGAGTAAAAGATTAATTTTTTTTTTTCGAATTAGGTTGCGAGTAAGCACTATTCGTATCCGACTCAATCCGTTGTTATCCCTAATAACATCACAAAAGCCCATCATATGTGAATTATAATTTCCTTGTCTATTTTTAAAGTTGATATGGATTGACTTTTTGAATATAGATGATGGCTTGGTGAGAGTTTTTTCTAGATTATATATGAGAGTTTTTCTTTTGTATTGGACTTTTTTCACATTAAATTTTTTTGGTGTTTATTGATTTTTTTTCTTCTATGTTTTGTGCATTTAATTATTTTACATATTATTTACATAGGGAATAATTCATTTGAGTGTTGATTTCACTTGTTATTTGTCTTGTCTTTCTAATAACTAGTACCAGAGATTTTAGTTAGAATCTTTAGTATGTGCTCTGAAGATGAGAGATGGTGATAATACTCGAACCATGATTAAATTGGATTCTACCAATTATTCAATATGAAATTCATGTATGAAAGATTTGTTATTTTGCAAATATCTATATAATCTTTTTTAGGAACAAGTGTTAAACCAACAAATAAATGATGGAAATCGGAAAAAGTTAAATATGAAAACTATTAGCGTGATCACATAATGGATAGATCAATATGTTTATCATTATGTATTTGGTGAAACTTTAACTTATAACTTATGAAAGAGATTAAAAAAGTTGTTTGAGTCTAAAATTTCTTGAACAAAACATTATTTAGTAGGAAGTTAGTAAACTTTAAATACAATGATGATTTTCTAGTGACTAAACACTTAAGTAGTTTTGAGGATATGGTGAGTTGATGTGGAGATTGTGTTAGATAATGAGCTACTAGCACTGTGTTAGGAATTCAAGTGTGAGTATAAGTTCCACATTAGCTAAAAATGAGAAAGTGAAGTACTATATAAGGATAAAAGACCCATAAACCCATTGCTTTAAAGTTTTTGGTTGATAGTGGTCTCAATGCTTTATGTGATTAAATTCAAGTCTTATCGGTGTTTATTATCTCCAATAAAAAAGATATTAATGGTATCACGTAATATCTATATTCCTAACAGAAAAGTTACTTTTGACATGGTGAATGAAAGCTGTCATTTTTAATGAAGATGATTATATTAATTTTACTTGAGTATAAATAAATTATTGACTTTGTAGTTTAATTGTATAATTTGATGATAATAAAATATTTAAAATTATAAAATTATAAATTTACATGTCAAACTAAGTAAAATAATAAAACAAAATAATAATATGCTATCCATTTAACAACCAAAAAATTAAACGACAAAAATTTAATTAAAAATTATAATTTCTTTTAGTATTCAATAAGTTATAAAAATTTAGAAAAATTATATTTTGACAAATGTGTTTTTATAAATCTGACAAAATTTTCATAAATATAATTAAAATAAATATATTTTTTATTTTTTAATCAAGATGAAGTAATAAAGTTTTACTTTCTTTTTACCTAAATAAATAATTTGTCAAAATTTGTTAGATTTTTTTTGTTGAAGTATATTTTTCAAAATTTTAATACACCGATACACCACAAAACAATACCATGGACTTACTTTTTTCTTTCTTTTTGTCAAAACCATTTCCGTAATCTATCTTCAATCAAATCACCAACTTCAATCTAAATTACCTCTAATCAAAATCTATAATAGAATATAACTTTCCCTACCTTGATTTTTCTAGGACAAAATTAGATTTGGAAGGAAATACCGAAGCATAATTCCATTGGAGTGCTCTCTTCAAGTCCAAGACAAGTATAAATGTTTTGTAAAAAAATAAAAAATAAATGCAAACATTAATATTGTTAATATAAGAGATAAAAATTTTATTTTAAAACAATAAAAAATATGAATGACATTTGAAGGAAAATTGAATGAAGCCATTTAATATTCATCCATAAAAAAATATTTAGTTTTTATAATTTTAAATTTCATTTTTCTAAAATTTTTATCTTTAATAAAATTTTAGTCAATACATTATTTTTAGATTAAATAATAGAAACAACTGACATTTCATTAAAAGTATAAAGATAGCAGATGTCGTTTTATTAAAAATATAACGAAGTGAGAGTTTTTTAAGAGCTAAAAGTGGTGTTATTGTTATTTTTTATTTTTTTATAAATTTAAGGGACATTCAATGCTTTTTAAAGATATACATATTTACTATGCAAGTATTTTGCCTTTTTGGAGATATAAAAGTATACGAAATCAGTGCTAAGTGGATAACGAAAGCTGTCTCATACATAAGTGGAGATGTTATTTTTTAAGTAATTTTAAAATTTTGAGAAAAAAAATTAAAAAACAATAATTAATTAAAAATGACACTTAAAATTATAAAAAAAAATTGTCAAAAAATTTAGTAGTCAAAAAATTATTTTTTCATACATATACGATGTTGTTTATTTTATATTGATATTATTGACATTAAATATAAGCTGAGTTAATTAGTGTGAGAATTTATCTACTAGTTAAGGGATCCGACTATGATTAGGTTAATCCAAATGAACCAAAATCAAAACGATATATAATCTAAATTGTTGTTCGGATAGATTTGTATGTATTAATTAATCCCTAATTGTGAATCTAAGTGAAATTGTTAGAGTAATGATTTTTTTCTAAGTTCAAGATTTTAATTGTATATATAAAATTTTTAACGAGTAATAAAGAGTCTTGAATTTCAAGTTATATTTTAATTGTTCCAATTTGATAACATTTTTTAGAACATTACATTGTAGTTATATTATTTATCTTAACATTAATTAATATATATATATATATATATATATATATATATATTCAAATAATTTAACAATATACAATACATTTGTTTAATTAATTTCTATTAAATGTTCTTTTTATATATATATATACATATATTAAAGAGTTTAGTTTTCCATTATTGATTATTTTTATGATATTAATGAATAAGAAATTATATGAAATTTACATAATTATCAGTACAAAAAAGTTAATAAAAATATGAATGAAATAATAAGAGGTTAAAAATTAGATTGAAACGTAGAAGAAAACTACGTTAAAAAGTGAACTGTTAAATTTTGGATGTGTTGGAGTTAAAGATGTCGAAGTAAGGTGCCACGTCAGCAACCACGTAGACAAGGGTGGCATCAAGCCCAGCTTGGGCAAAATATGTTGTCTGTATGCAGTTGCAGAGAGACGCAACATAACACAACACAACACACAGGCAAAGAGAGAGAAGGAGAAAGAGAAAGAGAAAGAGAGACGGGTCTAACTTCCAACGAGTGTTCATATTCTTCTTTTCAGTTCACTACGCTTCCTTCTTCCCTTTCCCTCTTCTCCGTTACCCCTTCCCCCATTCACATTGTAATCACATTTTCTCACCCCGCTTTACCAAAAAAAGAGAAAGAAAGAAGAAACAAGATAAAGGTTTATTACCTTTTTTGCATTCCACTTCTACTTCACTTCAATTTTTCTTCTACCCCTCTATCCCCTTCAATTCGGTTTTTTTAATTTATTATTTTCATTTTAGAATTCAATTCTTTGACTATTGTTTTTCTTCAATTCAGCTTTCCATTGGATCACGTCACCCACCTTTGCTTTTGCTCTCTTCTGCCTCTAAATTGAGCATTTCCGACTTCTATTGTCCTCTGATCGAATTGGGTATTTGCAAGATCTGCGGCTTCAATTGTTGGGGGCAAAAAGTTTTGATCTTGGTGGTGGACCAACCCAATTACCGGTTTGGATCCGATCGGGGTAGAAACAGCGCCATCAGATGGCGCTGTTCAGAAGGTTCTTCTACCGGAAGCCGCCGGATCGGCTTCTGGAGATTTCCGAGAGAGTTTATGGTTTGCTTTCTCTCCATTTCCCTCTGGTTTTTACTTTCCCCATTTTCTATTTCTTCATTGATTGTTCTGTTTTCTCTGCACAATTCAGCTCATGAATGCACCGGAAGCGTTCATCCGTTACTTTTTCAACTCTCCAAGTTAAGGGGCAGCTGATTTTGTAGCTTTTAGGACTCGTTTTAATGTTTAGAAGCTAATTTAGTTAAATTTCATTAATGTCATTTCAAACCAATGCCTTCGGTGGAGCTACAACAGGGTGGACCTTTTTTTTTTTTTTTTTTTTTTTTTT
>Ga0209589_1007509_pt1 | contig 17483 bp, 3 predicted proteins | sample CowpeawhiteBW_FD_187525 | JGI IMG/M metagenome (GOLD analysis project Ga0209589, IMG submission 187525) | Root nodule microbial communities of legume samples collected from California USA - Cow pea white BW (SPAdes) (version 2) | ecosystem: Host-associated > Plants > Roots > Nodule | place: USA...
TATATATATATGTTTATTTTGTTAGCTCACCCTATCTGCTTGTGTTTGGCGATAATCGTGTACGCAATACACGGGAGCAAATGATGTTGCAGGTGGATCTGGTGAGGCTTAGCAGCGGAGCGGGGAAAACTCATGGGAACAGTTTTATAGAGTTTTATCATTTATGGTTTTAGAATAAAGATGTAATCTATTATGAGACTGTGTTGGTATTTCATTGAATTTTGAGAAGATTTGAACTTAGAGTTATCTTTATTATGAAATAAATTATTTGAAATTTCCCGCGTTTTTGGGAAATGGGTTTATAATAAATGTGATTTTTATTTTCTTATTTTATATTATTATTTAAACCCGTAATATCCGGTCGGGATGTTACACTGACTAAAGTCTTCAATTGCACAAAGAGACTCGCCACAATGAAGTAAAAATTCTCATCTGTGAGTGATACTCCTTTGGATAGATAGCTTGAAGAATGATGTTGGACTTGAAGTGAAGCCTAAAGTTTGAAGAAAAGATATTTCAATGATGATTGAGAAATGAAGGTTTAGTGTTTAGTTTTCTTTGTATACAAAGAGAATTATGAAAACACATTTGGGTGGTTTAGGAACCCTTTGAGAGGCTTAATTTCGTTCTCTCTCGCATCTTTTACGTTCTCCCCTCTATTCTCTTCTATTTCTATGTTATTTTTACATTCCATGGAGTGCTAAGCCTTAGGATTTTGTCTCTTAATCAAGTAAAAGTTATGATTTTTACATTGTAACAAGTTAGCAAAGTGTTAAATCTACATAACGTAATAGTCATATGAGTCAAAGAGTTTTCAATTTTAATTGAGAAGTTAATTTGGTCAAAGTTGGAAACTTTCATATGATTGAATAAGCTTTTGCTAATAATTGAAAAGTTACTTTGATTAAAGGTGAAAACTTTGGCTAGAAATAATCAAAAAGTTACTTTGGCTAATTAGTTTTTATACGGTATATAAGCGATAAAATAATAGACATAATTAGGCATAATAATATTTAATCAAAAAGTTACTTTGGTTAAATTTACTATGATTAATCTATGTTCTTTATTATTGTGTTTATCTTTTCACAATTTTATCATTTATTATTTCACTATTTAATATTTTAAGTATTTTATTTATCTTTATCTTTTTTTATTTGAATAACCCTTTTAGTGTGTAGATTTTATAAGAACTTTAAGGCACACTTTATTTTTCTGCCCTAATTTTAAAGGCCTGCCCCAATCAGTTGGGCCTAAGATTGGCCCATGGGGTGTCCAAAGCCTATAAACCAGCGTAACACTCTCATTTCCTGCTCACTTTCAGAAAAATAGTTTCTCAAACACTCTATTTTCCTCTCAATAGAAGCTCTGCTAGGGTTTAGTCCCCTTCTTGGTCATGCTAGCTCAAAGCTCACTACCGCCTCATGTAAGTTAGTTCTTGAACCGTATTTTCTCCTTTCTAAGCTTTGTTTTCGTGGTCCCAACTAGGGTTCCTCTAGGTAACCTAGTGTTGTTCTGGTGTTGCTATTTCTCAGCTCGCTAAACTGTTCTAGGAGTTGTGGTGCTTCTCTACTCGTACCAAAACCCCTCACAGTAGCTATTCCAGGTAAGGGAAGCTAGGGTTTCATGTTTAAATGTATTTCAAATTATTTTTCAGCTCTGTCTTGTGCTTTTGATGATTGAATGATGTGTAAATTTATATGAACATGTTATATGCCTTGCTCTGGATAAATTTATGTGTTGGCCTGCATGAACAATGGCAAAGATATGATAATCTCGCCCAAGCAAGTGGGTCTCACCTAAGCGAGAGTATCAGAAACCCTCACAGGTGTTGTGTGAGCTGTCGCTCAGGCGACGAGCTCCTATTTTAAGCGAGAGTCCATCTCACTTAGGCGAGAAGGTCTCGCCTAAGCGAGAAAACACGAGAGCACCACTGTTCCACTTTTTGAGCTCTCGCCTAGGTGAAAGGAGCTCGCCTGAGCGAGGGAACCTTCTCGCCTAAGCGAGGCCTTTCAGCCTGAGCGAGAACTGGGCGAGAATGTGCTCAGGTCCTAATTTCCCCTATGTTCTGGGATGATTGTCACTTGTTTGGTTGGATTACTATGTTAAAGCATGAAATTAGTGACTTTGCATGTATTGTATGATCTTGGCATGGAACATGAATGGATAGTTGGTTATAAATGTTGGCATGGAATTTGTATGCATGATAATGTTATGCTTGGTTGGCGAGACATGATTTTGGTGTGGTTTAGGACGTAATTCCATGAATCTCTAGGTGAGATCTCATGGTGGTACCTCATTGGTCAGGATGTAATTCCACGATGGTTGCGTGGTGGTTCCTCATTGGTCAGGACGTAATTCCATGACCCATGTTAGTGGGAGCTCATGGTGATGCCTCATGATTAGGACGTAATTCCACAAAGTTTCGTGGTGGTGTCTCATTATATAATTTAGTAAGGATTCAAGTAAGGATTGTATCCTGACACTCTAAAGAGTCAGTTAGTCTCACGTAGAGCGTACTGACTCAAATGGGGAGAGTAGCAGGAGGTCCTAGTCTTTGGCAAGATAATGGCCTTAGATGTTTGAAGGCTAACCTTGCGAGTGGTAGGGTGAAATCCATTGGCAATTGGCTCTACAGAGCAGTAGAGGCCACCATAAGTGCAAGCATCCGACAAATCCGACTAATTATATGTATCTGGATAATCATGTTTGAGTCTTAGTGTCTTGTTTGCGAGTCATCACATGCTTGATTGATGTATGTATCTTTGGCTATAAAATTGTATGCAATGGTATGATAAATCATTTCTCTACTCTAGCTTACCTTTTCTGCTTGTTTGTATGTCTATGTGTGGTTTTTCTCCTTTTGCGATGATCATCAATTTATTGATGTGAGCAGATGCGAGAACTCCTCGTGGTCATCAGGGTGATGGAGATTCCGTTACATAGCTTATCTCGGGTCGGACCCACTTCTTCGAGTCATTTTAGGGTTGTAGCCTATGTATTACCTTGCTCTCTGAGCATTTATTTTTGAATACTGTTGAACTTTTATTCTGACTTGTTAATAGCATCTTGGTGTTCCTTAGTTTTTCTCTAAGTATTCTTGGATAACTGTAAGGAGTGACATTAGTACTTCGTAACTTTGCTCTTTATATTATACTATGTGATATTTCATTTAATTATGTCATTATTTAAATGGGATATTACAAAAATTAGTTTGTTAGGAATCAGTTCTATGTTTGTTTAGAAACAACTTAAAACTAACTTTATTTAATCGTGTCAACGACGACGTTATAAAATTTTTATTGTCTTAAACATAAATGTTGAGTTTTACGTCAAATTCCCAATAGTCAAAGTGCAAATAAGTTCCAATAGTAAATTTACAAAATATATCATCTCGTATATTTTTGTCATTTTTTCTTGAAATTTGTTGTGAATTGCGTGATGTGAAAAACTAGTTTTCACCTGTGTCTCTTGGTGGTATTTTTTTTTTCTCACCAAAGACATTGATATTTCTGTCTATGTATTTCTCTCCTTTACAATCTCATATAAAGAGATGTATTATTTTACATAATAGATTGGTAACTAATAAATTTGTTATTGTAATTACGTGTATGTAAACCAGTAAATTGGTAACTGACATGATATGACAAACAAATAAATAAGTGTATAAAAAAGAAAAAAATTGTAAATGCACGTGGAAAATGTGAAAGGAGAAATATTGATGTTGCTACGAAATTATAATGTTTTCCATGCAATATTGCGTTGTCGGTGGCCTCATCATATTCCCAATATAGTCGGAAGAGATAACTAATGAAGAAACACCATACGGAAGCTCACACCAATAGAACATGAACCATAATATCATATCCACCAAATGACGATAGCTATTTGCTCAAAGATCCCTGTCATGTTGTTGTCTGAAAAAAATGACAGGGAGCGCATATGCTGCCAAAGAAGCATATAAATCAAAATTTTGTTGATAAATTCATGACATTATAGAAAAGAAAAAGATGGAAGATTTACAGTTTAAATAAGATATTAATTAAAGTAAAAATTATAAAATAGTCTAAAAAATAATGTCATATAATAGAATATAAAAAATTAAATTCAAATTAATACAATGATTCCAATTCTAAAGATACTCCATATTAATTCTCATATATGAGTATACACCCTTCTATATACTAATAATTAGCTATTTTATATTTTATTTCATAATACATAATAGGATAAATCATTATAATTGTTCTCATTGATTTTGAATTTTGTTGAAGAGTTTCAACGGCATACTTAGTGAGAAAGTAAAAATCTTTATATTAAAATAATGATTAAATTACTTTTTGTTCTTCTATTTGTTAAGTAATATTAGTTTGATCCTTAAGTTTTTTTTTTTGTCTCAATTTTGTCCTCATTTTCTTAAAATATTTAATTTAGTCCTTACCGTTAATTTGACCATACTGTGTTAAAGTCAATGTCACATGTCAATTTCTAGTTTTTTTGAATTTTTTACACATGTCACTTCACAGTTGTGTCATGTGTCAAAATGATTCAATTCGGTTCTTATATTTGGTTTTAGTTTCAATTTAGTCCCAATTTTTGTAAAAATGAAGCAATATTATCCCTTCTTAAATTGACGCTTAATTTACATTTTTATAAATCTTATGCTGATATTCTTACTAAAATTAACGTTTTTATTAAATATTTCTAGAAATATTTTAAATTAACTTTAAATTCTATACAAAATATTAAACTTTGGTTTTGTTTTAAACTTGAAATTTAGTTTCTAAACTTATGTGTGACAAGTTATTTGATTTTTAATCTTCATTAAGTTTGTATAATATGATACACTTGATGTTTTTATGTATGATGACAAAAATGTTAATTGTTGAAATTAAGTTTTGGGTTTAACTTTGTTTAATAATAAAACTATAAAAAAAAAACTTGTTTAAAAATATTTCTACAAATATTTAAGAAAAGTGTCAATTTTAGTAAGAATATCATCATAAGATTTATACAAAACTAAATTGAGTATCAATTTAAGAAGAGACAATATTGCTTCATTTTTACATAAATTGGGACTAAATTGAAACTAAAAAAAATATAGGGATCAAATTGAACCATTTTGACAAGTGGCACAATGGTGGAGTGACACGTGTAAAAAATTAAAAAAATATTTCTTTTTAAAACTAGAAATTGACAAGTGGCGTTGACTTTAAAACTGTTTGGTCAAAATTAACGGCAAGGACCAAATTGAATCATTTTTAAGAAAATGATGACCAAATTAAGACAAAAAAAAAACTTGAGGACCAAATTGATATTACTTGATAAATAGAAGGACCAAAAGAGTAATTTAACCTAAAATAATAGTAAATGAGATATATTAATATAATAGTTTAGTATTCATTCTCTGTAATGAGATGTTATATTTCTATAACTTTTCTTTGTTAACCGTAGGATTCGTTGGTTGAGTAGAGCTCCCAAGGAGGATTCACTTTAGAAGGTCGTCATGACATACTTGTTATTGTAATTGGACACCTGAGCACCCTAGACGTGTGCGTGGTGCTGGATCAGGAGTCAACATACGTCAAGTTTTTGGTTCCTCCTCTCGTTAGTCTTCATGCAGACACAATGCTGATTATGAAGAGAGACTAACAGAAGAAATCACTAGGAATGTGACTAAAATATTTATGTGCCAATTCGAGAATTATGGCATCCATCCGCACTTAGATCCTCCACCAAAACTAGAACCATTTGTGTCTCTCACGGGTAAAATTAACAATTTTGTTTCTATAAGTTATGAATTGAATAAAGGATATTTAATCAAATAATTGAATAACATTAATAAATCATTAAATCTAACAGGTAGAAGCGGAAATGGGAGTTGTTCAGCTCCACCCATATTAGGGGATGACATGGACGACACTCATCCATGTCAGCCATATATTTGGGATGGTACAAGAAAAACACTAGTGACTCATGGAAAAGTATTTGAGGCATCCACAATTCTTCATGGCATGGAGTTATTACAGGATGAGGTTAAAGTCATGGTAGAGGAGGTTCTCGTACCATTTGCTTTAGTTCTTGTGCCAACAAATGAGGTATATATTGTGGCACAAGCATTCCAATGTTTCCTCGCTTAGTCTATAGATTTGGTTGATTTTGACCCTCCGATACAGACTCTCAAACCCACCATATACTAAATTTTTAAGTTTACATGTTTATTATATTCAACCTTAAATTGTATTCCATTTTAACTCAAATTGCATCTATAGAAAAATCTTCGACCAAAAGAGATTCCTCTGTCTTTGGATGATCCTCTTGGTGCATTATTCCAACTTGCTGAAATCATAAATGATAGGCCAATGTAGGTTCCTTGGGATTCTAAAATTTTTAGGAAAGACCTTGAGATCCCACTTTACTTGCATTCCCAAGATGTCTTGGAGCTTACACGAGGACAAAAGGAACTGAATATTACCATTATTCAATTATGGATGATGTAAGTGTTTCGTCATTATATATAGTTATTTGATTTATTTATCTATTTATTTATATCAAATCAATTTTATGTTTAGGTATATGTCTGATGTCACTAAAAATATGGGGTTGAATGATCCATATCCAACTCACTTATGAAGGCAACATGTTTGATGACACCCAATCTTATGTGAACAATTTCTCTCAACACGGAAAAGAAATTTATTTTGTCCCTTATGTCGTTGGGTAAGTCATCATTGTTAACTTGTGTCATTGGCAACCCAATCATAATCTATTATTTTAACACATAACAATGAATTTATTTTCTTTCCAAGCGTCATTGGCAATTACTTGTGGTTTCTTTGAGGGAGAACCTTGCTGTGTGGTTTTGCTCTTTGCACCGCCTTCCTCCCGACCATCTTAGACAAGTGATAGATTGGTAAGAACCTCAATGTCAATCTTATGAATATTCTTTGTTATATATAAGTATCCTAACACATTCCCTTTATCATAGTTTAATTGTTGAACATAACATGTTGTTAGAGAGATCAACGACTAAGGCAAAATGTCTAGCATGGTGGTCCCTCCAATTTTGGTATTTTTATCCATATATTTATAGTTGTTTGATTTAATTTTCTTCCTTAATTAATTGTAATGTTGTTGATATAATTTAATGTAATAGACAAACCAACTCTTATGAGTGCATTAACTATATAATGTAATGGATAACATCCATTGTGCGTGCTCGTATTACAACTAATTGGGAAACGATAATATACATTTGAATTGAAACAAATACTTTGCAATATTGTCTTTCTATATACTAACTTAAGTTAATGTATTATTTTGCAGACATTCAAGAGTATTGCACCAATTTCCACAAAGTCCATAAAGTTTGGTAGGATAACATGTGTCAAATTTATAATTCAGATGTACAATAATATTGATTAAGATATTGACTTTTTGTTACAAGACACTTTTAAATGTATTTGGCTTGTGGATGATGTTATGTTTCATAAAATGTATAGTTTTGTTTCTATTCTGTTCCAGTCTGGTCTGGTTTTCTGGAAAAATATGCAGGTTAAAAACTGTGGGAATAACTAAAAACGAAAAATTTTATTTGAAAAGTTAACAAGACATACAACCTCGGTTTATGCTCCAACCTAAGTAGAAAGCATCCTATGGCCTCGATTCAATCCTCAACCAATGCCAAAAAGTAGACTATATGGCCTTGGTCATGCCCCAACCGAAGCCAAAACTTATTCGAATTTTAAAAATTATATTTGATTTTCTAGACTATTGCTCCGGTTCTTGTAAAATCGAGGGAGAAAGGGGAAGTATATTGTAAGACCCGGAAACAAAATTAAATAAAGAAATAAATAAATATATATTTAAGAAAAAGGAGAGTAAATGTCTCTCTATATTAATTAATGCAGAGAGTTATGACAAAGAGTAATGATAGCTCAAGTGGTTCAATGTGTGGATGGTATTGGGAGGACTTGGGTTCATATCCTATTTAAGTTATTAGTGTGTTAATTTAATTATTTAATTGTTTTGCATGTGTGCATGACCATGGAGGGTGATAATATAATTATAAATGTGCATGAATTGTTAAGAATCTTGTGATGGTGTGTTAGTTTGTGCATATGCTTGGTAAAGGTGTGGATGTGAGTTCAAACCTTAGCTAGCATGAAATAGTTTTTTTTTTTTTTTTTTTTTTTACATTTAGATTATTTTGGCCACGTTGGGAGATGCTCAGAAAACCCTAGCAGTCATAGAGAGAAACTAGAAAGGCTGAGAAACCACCATGTTAATGGCATTTGATGGCCATTAACCTTTTGTTTTAATTTTCATATTTTAATTTTAATAAATTATTTTAACAGCTGAAAAATGAAATTTAGGAGAGTTAGTAAGAATTGGATGGTTTTGGTACAACTACTAATGAAGAATGTGAGATCACTGAAAACGGAGCCAAAGAGAGATTGAAAAGGTTAGAAAGAGTACCAAGTGGAAGAAGTTAAGGATAGATCAATTTTGCAAAAAGAGGGACATTAGGAGCGTAATTGGAACGGGCTAGGTAAGCGCAATTGGCAAAATAAAAGTCATGAATGCTCATGTAATTTTGCTTTAGTGTGTGACAAAATTATTGACCTAGATGATAACTTTAGAGTTATCAACTTCCTATACCTTTGAAGTAGTAGCATAATCATCGGTTTTGGTGTCAATCGATTTTGCCTTAACACCTGGAATATAACACCACATGGACTTTCCACAAAGAAAGTTTTTCTTAACATAACTCCAGTAGGAATAATTCTTACCATCCAATTGCACACTAATAGACTAAAGAGAATCATTTTTACAAGTCGCCATAACAAATCAAATACAAAACAGAAATGTGAACCAAACAGTAGAAGCAACGAACAAAACATAATACAATCTCAATATTAAAGGATTGCAAATACCTTAAAATGGCATAAAGAACATGGTGCAAAACCTCAAAAAATACCTCAAACCAAACTATAAAATTGTGGTCGATTTAAACCTAAAAAATTGCAAAAAAAGCTTAGGGCTTAGAGCTTGTGACGGGTTTATAAAAGAGAAACTATTACAAGAATCTTTTTTCAATCGTAGATCATTTGAGACTTTTGTTACCATGTAAAAAAAACAAAAAAATATACAAAGGAGATTATGTAATATTGATCGTGTATACAATATTACAAGAGACAAATTATATACACACAAAACTAACTTTAAACACCATAAAATAAATAGACCTAAAATATAAGTATATGCTAATAATCATAACAAATAATATCTTCTTAAAAAATAATTTTTCTATGCTGTTTCATTACGATATAAGAAATTTTAACTTTTTATATGATCTCTATCTATGTTAAAAAAAAAATCATTTTAACCGTTATAAGAAATTCCTATTACATTTTGTGTCAGTTTTATACGGAACTTTAAGCTCGGGCTAACTTTAGGTTATGTTAAAACAAGACTTTTATCTATCAAAAATATTTAAAAAATATAATAATTACTGAGCATATTAAGGGTAATTAATTTTTTTTTCTTAAAAGGCTTCTGATTCTAATTATATGATTTTTTTTTCTTAATTTATAAAGGGCCCTATTAATTCTTCATCCATGCATTCTTCGGATTGATCTATAATTGAAAAGTGAGAAATATAATTTTTAAATAAAACCATTGTTTTATTAATGATTTGAAACATGTAAAACGTCGCTTTAAAATTAAAAGAATTGAGTCCGTAGAAGGAGCGGTGCTGGAACTGTACCCGTAAAATCCTTCTGGTAAGATTAAGCAATTAGTAAAGAGTAATATTGATGACTATATTATATGGCTGGTTTAAATTATGAATTGATTCTTGTTTTTTTCAAAAATTATAATTAAGTTTTTATATTTTAAGTCGTTTCTGCATCCTCATATTTGAAAATGTGATGCAATTTGTTTTTTTTCATCAATATACTATTAACGACGTTAACTCATATATTCCGTGCTAATTGTTAATTTTTCAATTTTTTAATTATTATTTTTTAAATTAAAAAATAATTGTCAGGTGTCAAATTAGAATTCCGTCACGGGATAGAATATGATGTGATCATGTCTGTCACGTATAAATGTTGAGATGAAAAATCTCAATTTAGTCCTTGTATTTTTTATTTTGTTTTACTTTAATCATAATTTCTTTTTAAAAGAGAACAATTTCATTCCTTCCAAATTAAGAATAAATTTAACTTTTATATAAATGTTACAATGATATTTTTATTATAATTGATATTTAACCAAATTAAATTTATTTAAATTTAAATTTTGCATTTGCATTGAACTTTTTTAAATTCTATTTTATATATTTATATATCAATACTTTTTAGACAAATATTAAATATTAGAGTTTTTTTAAAATAACAACTTTATAGATTTAATTGTAAAATTTTAAAACAATTTTATAACAATTTAAAATAAATATATTTATTTAAAATTTTATTTAACAATTTATAACATTTTAAATTGTTATAAAACTGTTTTAAAATTTTACATTTGAATTTATCAAGTTGTTATTTTTAAACCAACTCTAATATTTGTCTAGAAATCATTGATATATAAATATTTGAAACAAAATTTAAATAAATTTTAATGTAAAATATAAATTTAAATAAATTTAATGTTGTTAAAAAAATATCATTGTAACATTTATATAAAAATTAATTTTTTTCTCAATTTAGATAAAAATGAAATTGCTCCAGTCTAAAAAAATAATTGGGACTAAATTGACACAAAATCACTACTACAATGATTAAATTGAGAATTTTCATATGAAAAGTAATATGTGACACTCTCATTGTCAGGTTATATTGTCTCTGTCACGTGACAAGATCCTAATTTGACACATGACACATCATGAGCTTACATGTGATACATAAATTAAGTCGTTATTATTATAAAAAAGATCAAATTACAACACATTTTAAATAATGAGAATTCAATTGGGATGATTGAAAATTTAAGGACCTAATTAAGATTTCGAACGGAGATAATTCGAGAGTTTAAACCTCTATATCGTTAACAGTGGTGAATTTGTTCATTGTTATCTTTCTTAAAAAGTTTCTGAAGAAGTATATATGAAATGGAAAGATCGAAATGGGGTCATGGTCTGAGGTAGCTTTTGGTGATTGAATTAGATGACGTTGAATGTTAGGTGGTGGGGTCAATTAACAATGTGCTTCCTACCCCAAATGTTTGGTTTGCCATGCAGCTAGCTACTTTCACTACGTTAGTTGCAACTAAAAAGAAAAGGAAAAATCCAAAGGGAAGAAAGGTGTGGAAGACTAATGATTTTTATATTTTGCACAGAGGACATGATGAAGATGTTTTTACTTTTCACATGCAAAGCCAACAACAAAATAGTCTCTGTTTGCTTAAGGATGAACGTCAATGATTTTGTTTCTTACTTTTTCACACTGTAGTTTAAATCATATCGATTTAGCTCTACCTTGTTGTTTCAGAATTTCTATATTTTTCTTTTTCGTCTAACTCATCACATATTTGCTCATTGCTTCAGAAATAAGAGCTCTGCGTATTACATTCCATTCCATGTACACTTTTTATTATTAACTATGAATTATATAACTCATGTTGATATTGTTTTTAAAATAGTTTATCACCTTAGGGCAAGTATATGTAATGTCTATCGTATCTTTCTGTTATTAGTCTTATATGAAAAAATTTGTTCGGTTATTTGCTGAGCATTTCGTGAAAAAATATTTGTACCGCTTGTGCTCATGAATACTTGCTGTAAAATATATATATATATATATATATATTAATTTTAAATAAAATCATTTAAGAAAAATCTCTAAAAAAATAATTTAGTTTAAAAAATTAATTTTTAAATACAATTTAAATTGAATTACTTAATAAAATGTTAATACAAATGAATTTGGTCAGTAACTGTTAATAAGTTGGGTGAAGATATACTTGACTGACTTATTTTATATAAGTTTCAACTTGTTTGGTCTTACTTGACTTTATCTGGTTTGGTCAATATGACTCGTCTGGTCAAAAAGTTTGACTTCCACATGTCAAGTCTTATATTGACTCGTTTACTCAACAAATTTGACTCGTTTGGTCTAGAGAAGCTTTTCACTTTATCTATTCTACTCTTATATGTATTTATGTGTGTATGCATACATACATACATATAATCACAATTTAGAATTGGTGTGTCCTAGATAACTTCTAACTAGTTTATAATGTAGTATGAGTATATTCTATTTTTTTCTTTGGCTAATATAGGACTTAAATAATTGAATCATCCTAATAATATATATATATATATATATATATATATATATATATATATATATATATTCATTTAGAACTAATTGTATAAATGGGAAAGGAAAAGTTCTAAGAAAATAATTAGATGCTAAAGAGTAATAGATGTTAGATGTAGTTACACAAAGTAGACACCGTGTAATTGAACAATGTAGACAATATGTGAGGTGAAAAGGGTTAGACAAGTGGTATAACCAAGTGCGTTTGATTGAAACAAGCTAAGTGTGGAGTAGGTGAGATGTATGCTAGATGATGTGGGAGTATACGAGTGTGGTAAACGAGGCATATTAGACATTGCGTTGTCAAGCATTTGATAGTAATACACATTGTGTAGAAAAACATCGAAGTGTCGTGAATGTTATGCTAAAATGAGTAGAGTAGACAAGGGAAGGCAAACGATATTTGATTTAGCAAGATTGTGTAGACAAGTGTTAGGGGAACTTAATTATTTTAATATTGTGAGTGAAGCTTGATAAATGCCCAAATTGTGTGAATTTTAAAGATAATTTTGGCTCTTATCTTGTTTTGATTTTGTTATGTTCCTACTAAATTCACCCAAATTTAGTTTGTTTTGCAGTTTTAAGCATTAAAAGGGAGTCAAAGTGTAAAAATAGAGAAATTGGATAAGAATCATGCAATTGTGGACAAACTGTGACTAACGTGGCTAAGCGACAAAAATAAGGCTAAGCCACAAAGAGAAAATCCCTTGGAAGAGCAAATCGCAAGCATTAAACCTACAACCGAGGTAGAAAGACTCCTTCCCAAAGAAGTTAACTTAGGAGCTGAGTATCAGAGGATGAGGTTAAGCCATAAAAGAAAACCCATATAAGAAGAAAACCTATTTTGCTGAGCCACAAATGCACCGTTGGGCACTACCCTAGATAGTTTATAAAAGCAGAGTTACACTTTTGTTTTAGATAACTTTTACGGAGAGACTTTTGGAGAGGTTTTGTAGAGAGCTCTTTATGAACCTTCTCTCTATACTTTGTGAATATCTTTAGAGATAATAAGGAAATTACTTAATTAAATAAAAATAAAATAAAATAAATAAGAGTTGAAATTCAAACGTCATGATTTATATTATTCCCAAACGCGGGAAAATTTAAAATAAAATCTAGTGCGCCAAAATTTAAATGAAACTAGAATATAATGTATTACAATTTCCAAAGTTTGATAAACAAATGAAAACACAATAAAAATCCCTAGCTCATAGTATCCCAAGCTAGCCCTCTCTCCGCATCTACGCATCAATAACATAACCTGTAGCATCATCTACTCCCGTGTGACAAATCACACGATCATCGCCAATCACGAACAGAAAGGGTGACCTTATACACAAAATAACATATAAATTAACAAAATAAAAGCAATAAACCCATCTTATTCCTCCTAGTTAGTTCTTGGCCAAGACCTTATCCTCAAGGCTTTTCAACCTTCACAACACACAAATAGTAGAGAGCTCACACGAACCTACCCGCTCATGGCACAACATCTCATAATCCAAGTATAGCATCAGTGCTTAAAGACAATACACACAAGTCACAGATTGCAGCATTATCGCCTAGCGCAACCAAGTGAAACCTGCATAGACCGCTTGGCGGAGCACCCCTTGCCGCCAGGTGCCAGCCTCTCACAAACCCACTATTGCAAGGTCTATCGCCTGACGGATCACACCTTGCCGCCAGGCGCCACGTAATGCAGGAACCCCACGCTAGTCCTATCGCCTAGTGGCCACACCCGTGCCGCCAGGCGCTATACTAGTAGCGTATCTGCTACTGTTTTAGCACCCTAAACCAGATTATCCTGCATTCCACTAACACCTCCAAAGGTATCAATACACTCCCATCCATTAGAGTCTTATTCTTGGTTCCCTGGTACTCTACAAGTGACTCCATTACCTATAATTCCCATTCCCAATTTCCATATTCAAGACCTAGGATTTACCAAGTTTTTCATCATTATCCAATGACTCAATCTAACATAAAATGATGCCACATAGTACAGTACCTCATAGTCTCACAACCTGCCTAATCACATTCTAGTAGTAATACGCATCCCACTCAATCAGCTTCCAACCCGTACCACACCGTTCATGATTTAATACCTTAACTCACTAAGGCATGACTATCTCTTGTCCCAATTGTACACCCCCAAGCAAACCTATGCTTTCCAGAATCTGAAACTTTTAATTAGAATTAACATTCTTCCTTTCTTTCATTAACGTCCCTACAACCACATATTGATATAAACATAATATCAAACCTCTTAACTATTCTCATTCTCAATTACTATATGTATATTGTTCCTTCCTTTTTCATCACCTAATTTCTATTACCACTCACTCCCATAGGTCTCTCCCTCATTTCCCACCACTTAAATTCACAAATCAGTACTTACACCTCGTCATCGCCTGGCGACAAGCAGGGCGCCGCCAAACGGTGTATCAGTACCAAGCCAAAAACTAAGTTTCTCCATACCTGTGAGTAATTCAGCCCCTTTCTAGTATGTATCCCTGTTGCTAAATGAACCAAAATACAAAAATTTGCATATACTAGACTGGACTTCCCTTCCCAATTCAATTCTTAATATTCACTTGACCCTTACTCTCTGGAATCAACTCCAATTCACCCCCTTCCAAAATTTGAACATGTGATCATGAATTATCATGCACCAATGTTTCCAAAATTTTTGCCACGCCCACAATTTTCATTAAGTTTCATAGTAGTAAGGCACCCGATAGGGTTTACACAAATCAATTCCAGAAATCACATTGACTTCCGTACAAATAGCATAAAAAACAACCAAGAAAATGCGAACAGTGTCGCGCCGCCTAGAGGATATTCATCCCTGCCAGGCGAATCATGTCAGAATGCAAAAAATCTAGGCACAGACTGATGCGTCGCCTGGCGGCTCAGGCTTTACCACCAAGCAGTTTCTGGGCAAAAACCCAAAAACTACGAAAACAATGTATTTAGGGAGGGTGTTCATGCAATATGGTTCATTCAAGATACAATACATTGTATATGATTTAAAAAATGCGAAAGCAACTCCTCTTACCTGGATTCCTTACTCCAAATTCGAATTTGGTGTGTGTGTCTCTAACCCAAAAGCTCTGTTAACCTTTGCTCCCCCTCCAACAATGGCTTCCACTCTAAATTCTCTCTGCAACCAGCACCAATTCGCTAGAATTCCTCTGCCTAGTGACGCACACAAAAATACAATCCTTTCCTCTCCTCTAATTCCCTTCTCTATGTGTTAATACTCCCTTAATCACCCTTTACTCCACTAAAACGAAAATTAACTTAAAATTGGTTTAATGGTTATTCAATGATTATTAACAGAATGTTTTCAGCCCTCTAAGCTGCCTCTCTTGGCAGCTAGGGTTTCCACTGCCTTTTCATCTCCATGCCAAAGAAAATTTTGGCAAAAAGAAAGTTAATTTCGTACTAAGCAAGATTCAAACCCACAATCACTCAATTACAAAGCCAATGCACAACCTTTCAACCAATTCATGTTTCGTGATAATTCCTATAATTTTAGGATTACATTATTACCAATCACATTCACACATAACATTAAAATTATAGTCATATTAAAATAACATACAATTGGCATACATAGGACTCAAACACAAGTCCTCTCACACATTAAAGTACTCTTAACCATTTAAGCTAGTACTTTTCCACATCATAGCAATCTGCATTAAATAGCTTAAAGGCTCCTACTACCCGCATTTATTAAATAATTATTTAAATTTTTTGGGTTTTACATTTAGCAAAACTGTAGCTTTATAGAGCAATGTATCACTTGATGATGATGAAGGTGGAGACTATATTACATGTACATCTTCAAGATTAGATTTAATACTCATGCATTGTTGAAGGTGTGATGTGTGGAAAGCTACATGTTATTACTTATTTATTAGTGTAATATGGTTCTAGAAGGGGTGAATAGAGACTGAAAACAAATTCAAAAACTACGCAATTACAAACGAATTTACTAATCAAAATAAAAGAGTAGGGATAGAAAATGTACACAACAAATTTATAATGGTTCACCTCCACTTGAGGTTACGTCTAGTCTTTTAAGAAACATGCTTAAGAAATACCACTAATTAACACCTTGGACTAGTGACAAGTATCACCCCTTCCAAATTACATGAGTTTCAACTGGTACACGACTACAAACCCTTCCAGGCTACACCGAGTATCGAACTTTCCAGGTATTCTTCTCAATCTTCCTTTGAGATCAAGAACTTTCAATTACAATGAATAATCAGATAACACTCTCACAATAAGAGTGTACAATATAATTCACAAGTTCCAACTTCACTCAATGAAGGATATACAATATGTAAACTTACATCCCAATTCACTAAGCATTGACAATTTCTTGACTCTTTGATTTTTTTTTCTATTCTCTTTGCTTTTATTTTCTTCTTGTAAGGCTTTGTATCCGTTATATAGATATTGCATTTGATAGTCCTTAGAAAATTCAAATTGCAACTCTTGATTTACAATCTTCTTGATATGAAATGACTTGATTAATTTCTTTAATTTGATTTTCAGTTTGAATATTTAATGTCATTCTTCGATACTTTAATTTTAAATCAATTTTTGCTCTTCAAGATATTTTCTTTCCTCTTATTTTTGAGCTCAAATTTGAATTCTGCTCTCTTAAACATTCACAATTATCCTATTAAAAAAATTTATTGGTATAATTTGATTCTTCATTTGAATTGATAGTGCAATAATTTTATTCAATCAATCAAAGAAGTTGTTCCCGTTCTATTTTGTTATATGTTTCCAACTCAAAGTATATGAAAAATGTTTATCATTCTATAAAGGTGCTGATATTGTTAGCAATCAATTTATAGTTGTTGGAAGGTTTTACACTTTTTACGTATATACAGCGATGTGTGAAATATCTTGCATAAAAGAAGATAGACGTTGTGTGATTTTATTTGTTTGAAATGGCACTGTCCACAATTATGTGAGCTTATGAAGTGCTGAATGTTAAGCTACATCTACACTTGTTTAAAGTTTGGCCCACCAGATGATATTATATGTTTCTAAATGTTTTCATTGTGCTTTTAATTACATTACATGCCTATCATACTATGGAGCAATATAAATATATATATATATATATATATA
>Ga0209589_1007514_pt1 | contig 17478 bp, 9 predicted proteins | sample CowpeawhiteBW_FD_187525 | JGI IMG/M metagenome (GOLD analysis project Ga0209589, IMG submission 187525) | Root nodule microbial communities of legume samples collected from California USA - Cow pea white BW (SPAdes) (version 2) | ecosystem: Host-associated > Plants > Roots > Nodule | place: USA...
AAAAATTGTTAAAAAAAAAAAAAAGATAAATAGTCAAATACGTTTTTTATTTTAACATTTAATTTTTTGGCATACCCTACGATGACTATTTTAGTTAGTTTAATTATTATATATTGTTTGAAATAGTTCTATGATAAAATTGCATTAAAAAATACATAAATAATTTTTATAATTTTTTCAATAAAAATAATAAAATATTATTATTCAATTTTAAAAAATAAAATATTTTTTTTCGATTTTAATAAATTTAAATTTCAGTAATAAATATATTCTATTTTTTCAGAAAACCCGCACATTTAATAATCAAATACTAATGTATATCATTATATATATTATTATACCTTTATTGATGATACTTATCGTATATTGTAATATCTTTATCTAAATGTAATTCAATTAATTTATTATAATAATCAACAAATTATAATTTGAAAACCGTGTGTTGCGGCGCTCCAAAACTAGTCTATTACATGAGTTGAAATGAATTTGAAAATTAGTTTTATTATGAGTGTTATGTTTCATTGGTGTTTATTTTGTTCAAATTCATCGTTGTATCAAAGTTGATATATCTTTATTATTGAAGTAAATGTGATTAGATTTTTTTTGGTACAAAGAGTGTTATAATGAAAAATACTCACATTGAGAAGGAGATGGTGTAAGGCCCATTAATTTTGGCTTACTAATTTTCTGTCCTAAAGTTAAGGGCTACCCTCTTGTGTTTGGGCCTAGGGTTGGCCCAATTGATAAAACCCTTTTCAGGATGTCCTAACACTCACTTTGCACTCTTGCAGAAAAATCCAGCAGCCGTCACTCTCCTTACCCCTCACAGAACGCTCTGCTAGGGTTTGCCTAAGGTCCCTTTCGAGCTAGCTCAGACCAGTTCCTACTCCGCGTAAGTGCCCTCCTAGCTTGTATGTATTTTTTTTCCTGGGCATTAAGTCCAGTCAGGTCTTCGTAACAAATTCCCCTTGGTTCTGTTCCTCCATTGTTTTCCAGCTCTTTAGCTGTTCTCGGGACAACAATACTAGCTATCGTGCTGCCAAGACTTCCGTTAACCCTTCTTCCAGGTACGGGAAGTTAGGGTTTCCAGTTCTGTGTTGTTTTGACTTGTTTGAGGGTTGGTTACTAATTGTATGGTTAAATTCTTCGTTTTGATGCGTGAAAGTACTCTGTATGGTTGGTTGGTCTATAAAACATGCGCGTTGCAGGTGCGAACAGTGGCAGACACTGTTAGACTCGCCCAGGCGAGATGTGCAGAGGCTCGCCCAGAGCTTTCTGCGCGAGTGGTCGCTTAGGCGACCAGGGTGTGTTTCGAGCGAGCACACAACTCGCCCAGGCGAGAGGGATCTCGCTTAAGCGAGGTCCCACGTTGCCTTCTTGTTCCTGTTGAGCCCTCGCCTAGGCGGAAGGGGACTCGTCTGGGCGAGACTGTCTCGCCTGAGCGAGATCCCTCAGCCTGAGCGAGGTGCTGGGCGAGGCAGTGCTGTGGTTGAATATTTGTTTATTCTTGAATGGTTTGTTTTGGTTGGGTATGAATGCATGATGAATGATATGTATATAATGGAGTATGAGGTATACGTGGTATGATTCCTGGATGCATGAAAGTTGGCATGATCTCTACATGACTTGTATATGATGAGTTGGTTACATATATGTGTGGGTGGGGTCACAGACTTGGTATGAGCAATAATGAATCTTGGTGGTTGGTAAAGCTTTGGTATGGTTGGCATGAGGAGAAACACCTTACACATGATCGAGAATAACGAGTTGGTAATGATTCAATATATGAGCAATGGAGTTTGTTGTGGGTTTTGGGTTGAAACCTTGTGTGCAATGTATGTATAAATCCCTGGTTGTATATGTATGCTGGTCCGTGTCAGTGCATAATACCTTGGGGTCTCTAGGTGAGACTTTCAGGATTGCGCTTCAGTGGTCGGGACGTAATTCCATGGCCCCTGTTAGTGGGTGTCCATGGTGGTGCCCCATCTGTATAACTAGGTAAGGATTCAAGGTAAGGACTTCATCCTGACACTCTAAGGAGCCAGTTAGTCTCACTTAGAGCGGACTGACCCTTGTGGTGAGAGTAGTAGGAGGCCTGAAATTCATCAAGGGCTAACCTTGTGGTGAGGGATATTTGATTCATCGTAACACTTGTAACACATAGCTCGGGGGTGAGCAGCTCAGGGTCGAGCAGAGGTATCCATCACAAGTGCAAGCATCCGCTGAATCCGACCAAGTTATACGTATCCGGATGAGTCGAGTCGAGTCGTAGTGTATCGATTGAGAGTCATAACATGTTTGGTTGATTATTTGGATGTGAGATGATGAAAATGCTTTTGACTTTATGATGCATATGTTGTTGGCTATAGCTTACCCGTTTCGTTGCATGGTTGTGTTGTATGTGGCTGTTCTTTCTTGCGATGATCATCGACTTGGTTGATGGGAGCAGATGGGCGAAGTTCTCGTGGTCAACAAGGGAATGGTGATTCCACCGCTTAGCCGTCTGGGCTGGATCTTACACTTCTCTTCTTGATGTCTTCTTTAGGGCTATGGCCCCTGTATTCGTTGTCTTTGGATTGTAAACTCTTAGTTAACCTTATATCCTGCTTTTGTTGGCATCGTGGTGTGTCTGGTTTTGTAGGGGTGATGTTGGGAACCCTAGGACTGCGTGATTTTACTATCTTATGTGTGACGCTTCCTTTAATTGTGTTTATAAATTAAATAGGACGTTACAGATGGTTGATAATTCATCAGAATTTTCACATTTGTTATAAAAAAATCATCATTAAAATATTTCTGAGAATGTTTTTCTTGAGAAAAAAAATATTAATATATCGACTTATAAATTCATTAAATTAAAGTTTTAGGTATGTTAATATATTCTATGAATTAGAATTAGATTTTGTTGATATTATCGGTAAATCGGAAAGATCCATCGATATTTAATCACATTAAATATGAAGATTAAAGAGTTTTAATATACAATTAATAGGTTTAAATTTTGATTAAAATAATTTATAAATAGTTCTGAAAGTATATTACAATGACATTTGAATTCTTTTACACATAATTTCTTGAAGAATCTTTCTTCCATAAGGAGAATCACCATTGGGCAAGATGAAAAGAAAGGCCAAAAAATAAGAAGAAAGCAAAGACAAAAAGGGAAACCCTCATCTCATTTAAATATATATAAAAGAAGAGAAACAGAAACAAGAAAAACAGAAGGAGCAAAATAATGCCAAAAGATAAGACAAGAAGATATTAGAGGCTATAGTCTACTGTGACAGAGGAGTCACTAGACACTAGAAGATGCAAACTATTAGATTTTATCATTAAAATAATGAAATTCAATTCAATTCAATGAGATAGAACTTTATCTTTATATTATATGGTAAAAATTGATTTTATCTTACAAACCGATCGCTTGATTTTGAATTAAAATAATCCAACCAACCACCGAAGAGAGATGAATCGATTGCTGCTTGCTCGTGTTCTTTTGCATATTCAAATTCAATTTGCATTTCAACTCCTAATCAACACGTGCTTATACGCCTTAGTTTCTTCCTCCACCGATTCACCCCCAACAGAATGTTAAATTCTTCTAGGTCTTACTAATTAAATGATAAACGTTCAACTAACAATTAAAAAGAGTGGATGATTTCTGACAATTCACATCCAACTATTAAGAGCATCAAAAATATATAAAAAAGAATAAAAATAAAAAATGTTAAAGTATAGAGGTAGTGGAAGATTCTTGACCTTACATTAATAATTCACACACGTAATGATAATAAAGTTCTACTTTAACAATTTTACGTCCTTCACAAATCATAAGGTTCAATTTATAAGATGAACATAATAGCAAACATAAAGAAACAAATACAAATATGAAATGCTAAAAAGTATTAAAACAAATACAATGTCCAATGTAAAAATATAAAATTTCTGCTATATAAAGTTTCTTTCCTGATCATTATTACGTTTTACAAATATTGTGTAAGTAGATCAAATCATAACTGAATCATGATATTTTGAATTGTTACGCTATTAATCATAAAAGTTCTGTCTTTTAATCATAAATTATTATAACTTTCTGTTCAATGCTATATAATTGATAAAACAATCAATACTAAAAATAATTACATCAAATACATTGATCATTTGTAACATTTAGATTATTATATATATATATATATATATATATATATATATATATATATATATACTGTAATTGTTAATCTAATTATAAGTGTTAATCTAACATGTACACTACTAAAAATTCTCATGAGATTCTTTTTGTAAATTTGTTAAAAAAGTTTGTAAGAAAAGACTTTTTTCTGTCATTTTTTTTAGAAATTTTATTTGGTAGATAATTCTTTCGTGAGTAATTACTTTTTACAAAATTATAAAATTTGTAAGTATTTCTTATAAAATTTGTTATGGAAAATATTTTATACAAAATATTTTGAAAAAAGTTGGTAACAATTTCTTGCAATTTTTTTTTTATAACAAAATCTGTAAGTATTCTTTAAGAAAAAATTTGCAAAACAAAATTAACAAGAAAAAGTAATTTTTTTAGTAGTAATGGAGATAATACAAATAACATAAATAGGAAACAAAAGAATAAAAAAAATTATGTCCTTTAATTTTAAGTAATTAATCCATAAATCTTTAAAATTTTAATTTCTTTTAAAATTTTCTATCCAAACAACATAATATATTTTTTTAAAAATTTTAAATTATTCGTGCCGATATCCTCTAAAAATACCATTGAAACACACCCTTAAATTTACAATCCAGTAAATTTTACCACATCATTCACATTTTAATATCTAGTAGCTTTTAAACGACAAATAGATAAACTAAAAAAACCGAACTTCAAAGAATAATTTTACATTTGCAGCCATATTTTTTATATAGTAATACATTTGTGATTATATAATGAACACAAAACTAATCAACAAAGGAAACGTGAGCAATTTAGATTGGACATCAAGCATACATTAATTATGTAGATGACAAATTACATTACACATGCTAGTGGACCAGTGGACCACATTCAGTATCTTACAAATGATTCACTGTGCACATTATTATACATATAAACTTTTCTATTGTGCACATACAACCCTGCTTAAAACATCTTTGTTCCCTAATTAGGATGATCTATTTTCATGTTATCTCTGTTGGACTTTCCTTTAAGTTTTCGAGCAAAAAAGTCCTTAAAATACTGATCCACTCTGATGCTTTTGAACTGTGGTGGTGTTTGATCAGTTATCAGACATGGCGAAGGACCAATGACAGCATCTTCTCTAGGGCTGTAGAAAGTTCCAAATGAAAGTCTTTCCTTCTCAGAGTTCACTGTTGCTCGATGCTCAACACTTCGATATGTTCCATTGGTAATAATCTATGCCATAGAAATGCAAATTTAAAAATTGAAAGTAAAATCTCATTAGGATATATATAGAACACATGTAGAAAAAGAAAAATAATCATTTCAATGATTATAAGCGAAATTTTCTGTGTTGTTCAGTTGCTATATATATGATAGATTATAGCAATAATTTCATTCAATGTGGAAGAAACAACCCACCCGTCAATATCAGTGTTGAAATTTGGCCATAGAAAATGACACATGATTTCATTTCCACAAAATGATTACGTTTGATTGGCTTAAAGACTAATCGAGATATCATGTTATCAAGAAGATGCAATTTACAACTTTTTTGCATGCAAAAATGACTAAGTTACTGCAAGCAAACAACAATTCATTAAGCAATTCTATAACTGAAATAAGAGTTAATTCTTACATCTTTAAACTGTCTAATTGTATGTTAATTTTACAATTATATATATATATATATATATATATATATATATATATATATATATATATATATATATATATATATATATATATATCGATTGACGTATATAGTCTCTCTGCTGTTAAGTTGCCATCATAACTGCCGTATTGACATATATTGACGTATATGTAAATTTTACAATTATATATATTTTCTGTTTGCTGTGTTGACAGCAAATGAACATCATGAATGTGGTGACAGGGCCACGAGCGTTGAATCTATTATGGACCAGTAATTTTATATTGAATTTCAGAAAGACACTTGAATTTTCTATTCTTGTATTGAGCACAATTAATATATTATAAAAAAACTAACACAAAAAGAAAATATGATTTTAATGATAATAAATAATTAATTATTATAATGAAAATTTTAGATATTAATTTAAAAATTAAAAATTATTAATAATTAAAATAATTTTTATTATGAATTGATTTTTAAATTAGTTTAGGAATAGGTCATTAATATTAATTATTAATATTTTAAATATCAAAAAAATTGATTCTTATTATAAAATTTGTTTTCACATTGATCTTTAGATATATTTTTATCATTAAAATTAGTTATTATTCAAAAAAAATTTATAATATAAATTTATATAATAATTACAAAAAATCCAAATCCTGTACAGTTAACGGTGTTTTAAGCCATTAGAAATTATTAATCAGAATTTTAAACATCGGTGCAAATAGATCATTTAATTCCTCGAATATGTCTCGGATTTGAAACAAAAAATTATAATTTCATATAAAATGCTGACAATTTTGAAATTATCGTAAAATTATAGACTTCAATTATTGAGCAACCACTGCCCAGACGTTTCCAATAACTTAAAAAATGTCACTTTTTATTAAAATATTATTTTCAGTAACAAAGTTATGTATAGTTTTTTATTTTACAGATAACCAAAGCCTATATCATTAATAGCTTCAGTTGATGTGGAACTACCGCCTCTAAGTTCCTAATAATTTAAAAAATGTCACTGCTATTTTAAAATATTTTATCTAAATGGCAGATATACTTTGCAATTTTATCTTTCTATGTACTAACTGAAACTATTATCTCTTGTAAAGAAATTTGACAATTCCTCTCTAATGCACATGAATTTAAAGAGAATGAAGGAAAGTTTGTGCTAAATATATAGTAAAATTGTACAATATAATGTGTAATAATTATGTGGAAACATGTACCTTGTGCTTTATTTGTAGTGATTTGGTTAAAATTTTTATAAATGTATTGTTGTATTTGGGCTGTGTCTAAATGTTTCTGGTTGTTTTGTTTATCTCCATGTTCGTTATGTAGTCAGAAAGAAAAACTAAAGTTATTAAAAAGAAAATTGTAGAATAAGGTTTTGGTTATTGTAAAAATCGAAACATATAGTGCAAAATAGGTTTCAGTTAATATTAGAACTGAAGTTTATTTTCCTTCAAGTTTTAAATAGTTTCAAATTATTTTTGAAATTTCAAAGCCTACACTTCGGTTGCCAAAAAAAGAAACATATAGTAGAATAGGCTTTGATTATTTCCAAAATCGAAGTCTATTCTCAAATTTATTTTTGAAATTGTAAAAAGAATAAGATTCGGTTGAATCATTAAACTGAACCCTACTGTATTATTTTTATATTTTCATTCTTTTTCTAGTTGTTTTAGGCTTGGATTTTAATAAAGACCACGAAAGTCTAATCTTAAAGTATATGCTTTGGAAATCAAAGTCAAATTTTGTTATTTTTATTTTTTACATCGTCTGTGTAAGCTTTAGTTGTATAACCAAAGTATAATGTTAAAACAAATCGGTGACAATAAATGGATGAGTAGGGATTTCAAAAAAATTCGTATCCGCAAGTATCCGTGGATAAAATCCGTAACAGATAGGAAACAAATATTAAAAATGGATATCCGTTACATGCGGGTATGAGTCTTTTTGATACCCGCATGTTAATGGGGCAGGTACGGGTATAATAGTATCCATATCCGTGGATACCTGTACCCGCTAAACTTTAATTCACAAAAATACCCTTTTATATATATATATATATATGTATTTATGTATATTAGTAAAAAAATATTATGAGTCTTCATTCAGTAATGGTGATCGGATTCTTATCCCACATTGGAGTAGATTACTTCCAGCTACTATGGAGGCATTGATGTGTCTCCAAGACTGGTTATGGACCAACATGGAAGGTAATGAAATTAACATTTTTACTTAGATATTTTAATTAAGTGATTGTTAGAAAATTTATGTTTTTAGGTTTTTCTAGATTAAAATTGGATAACATGAAACTTTATATAATGTTGCAAGATGTGGACATTGATGAAGTTAGTAATTTCTTTAATATTTCATTTAAAAATAAACTACAATATAAATTGTTAGTGATTTTTTATTTGTTTGTTTTTCAAAAATTTATCGGAAAAGGTGGATTTGTTGATCCAAACACTAATTATAGTTAAATATTTTTTTAAAATATTTTTTTAAATACCTGCGGGTACCCGTGGATACCCGCAGATATAAATAAAATAGACGAGTACCCGCATAATGGATACTTAACGGATATGGGTATAGATATGAGATAAATATTTATCCAACGAGTAGGGTACGGGAAAACTATTACCCGTACCCTATCCGTCCATTGAAATTCCTAAATGAGATTCTAAAACTTTCGAGGGTAGGTAAGTTTTTTTCTTTTTTCATGAAAGTCTATAAATGGATGAGATTCTAAAACTTTTTAAAAATTAAGAAATAAAAACCCTAGACAGTTAAAGTTAAGATCATAAATATGTGTATATTTTGTTACCTCCAAGATGTCCCCAACATTAACAATGAAGGCCTCAGGCAAGGGTTTAACAGGAACCCACATTCCATCTTTTCTTATCTGCAATCCTTCTTGTTCATTGAGTTGTAAGAGGATGGTGAGAGCTGTTGGATCTGAATGATTGGTTAGGCCAATCACTTTTTCTGGTTCAGGACAAGGAGGGTAATAATTCATTCTCATCATTTGTAACCCGTTTTCAAATAACTCCTTTATTTCCACTTCTTCTATCCCCAATGCTTTTGCCAAATGCCCAAGAATATCCATAGCCAGATCCTTCATCTTTTCTGAGTAAACTTTTAGAGTGTCCCTGCATCATGGCAAAAACCAATTACTTAAGGGATAACCATTCATGAACATGAACATGGCACTTATAAGATGAGTTTTCGAAAAGATTCCATTAAGGGATACACACCAACAATGAAATCATGGTCAAATTTAACATCACTTTCAAATTGTGATAATGAAATTATAATTTTTGTTTTTTATTCAACTTTCTTATTAAATAGTGCGAAGCAGTTCACACCTGAATTTTTAAACAAAATATAACTAATAAAAAATTGATTGGTAAAAAACGTTTCAAATTAATATTTAAATTTTTATATCATTTAATATATTTTATTTCAACGATAAAAAGGACATGCATAAAAAATTTAATATAATTAAATTAATTAAAAGAAATATATTCATTTATTTTTTAAATTTAAAAATATTATCAAAGTTTAACATTAACGAATTTCAACCTCGTATCAAAGTTGAAAGACTTAAAACATAATTTAACTTATAATGTGGAAAGGAATGTGGTTGACTATAGTTGGAGAAATTTGGAGACATAGGAATGAGGTGATCTTTAAGCAAAAGAAAGTTGACACTGAAGAGATTTCTAGTCTTGCTCAAGTTAACGCTTGGACTTGGTTGAAACATAAAATTCATTCGGTAAAGTTTTCATATAGTGATTGGTACTTCGCTCCTATTGTGTGTTTAAAATCTCTATGATATGATGCTTTCTGTGTTTAAGTTGTCAGGTGAGCATGAAAAGGATTCCCATGTCTAAAGGAATGAGCTTTTCATCAGTGATTTTACACTTCTTTGGTTACTCCGTAACAACCAAGAGAACATAGTCTTGGGAGCGCAACAAACCATGCATACCTGGTTTTGTATTCACTTTCTGTGTAATCTTGTAGACTGGCCGGGGAAGGTGCGATATGGGTGGCTAATCTTATGATTCCTACCCAGCTTGACGTTGGGAAGGCATGACTCTAACATTGAAAGTCCAGATTATTATAGAAGCATAATTTTGGAGATGCACTGTATCTTTCTCTCATCTTTTTGTAAATGGATTAGAGCACCTCTCAAGTGCTCTATTATTAATTTAATTTAATTCTTTGCCAATAAAAAAAAAATTTAACTTATAAATAATTCAGAATTTAACCATAAAGAAGAAAGAGAACCTAAAAGGAAGAGGGAGTTGTGGAAATAAGTGGGGCATTCTGGAGTGCTTTGGACGGGTGATCATGTAGAACATATCACTCCAATCTAGCTTTTGATCTTCACTAAAAACAAATGCTTGTCCAAAACCCTCCATGTGTTCTGGAGTTTGCCAAAACTTTTCCTTCTCTGTCATCGGAAGGTTGAAGAAATCTTCCATCTCCAACTTCACTTTCTCCACCATGGATGAGCTTATTCCATGGTTTATCAGCTGTGAAAAGATACTGAAATTCCATTAAATTTTGTTTTCTGAACTCATAATAAATTAACTTATTTTTAAAAAGAAAATAAGTATGAAATTAAAGAATAAAATGAGAAAAGAAAAGAGACCTGGAAGAATCCCCATTCCTTGCAAGCAAGGTGAAGCTTATCCAATTCAGAAGTTCCAGATTCTTGAGAAAGCAATCTGTGCATGTCAATAACTGGAATCTGAAGGGATCCAACATTAGGTTGTTGAGAAATATGCAGCATTTGTTGGTGATTTTGAGGCTGAATGTATCTTTGTGGAACAGTAACCAAATTTTGTTTGGCCAACTCTTGAACTGATGGTACCAAAAGAGAAGTTCCAGATACGTTCGAGAACTTTTCCATGATCTTAGTTTGCCAGAACAACACCCCTACCAAATAATCGTAAATGTTTCAACTTGTGAGAAGTGTCCCAACTAGACACTCATTAAATAATGCAATGACAACAGAAATATTTATCCTTTCCTTACTGGACCGAATTGATAAGTAACGTGCATGTCAAATATTTTTATTAAATTATTCACGGAATAAATTATGTCTTCATCTATTACAATTTTAGTACGACACTATTACTTAATTTAAAATTGTAAATGATGATCAAAGATTAACTTAATATATATGTTTTATGGTTGTTGAATATAACAGAATGTAAACATTAAATTCACTTTACTCATTTATATATTGAGCTTCACAAAAAAATAAGTATCCTAATTAGAATTTGGATTCTTTTTTTGAGTTTTGCTATTTGTTTCTCTATTATTTAAAATAAACGAATAAACATTGATTTTAATATTTTACAATATTTAAAAAATAATTTAAAATATCAACATCAGCATATTTTAAATATAACACAAAATATTTCAGTAAAGAACCTGTACTCATCCTAATTATCCTTTTTTGATAATATTTCAGTTCATGTAAATGCATTTGAAGATAAGATAGAATTGAATGAACCCAAAACAAATTAAAGACGCAGATAATGTTTACTGGTCGTCTGTCGTTCTGTATACAAGAGAGTCTTTTGAACACGTTTTTTCTAACGCAAATAATGAATAATTAATAATAATAATAATAATAATAATAATAATAAAATATAAAACATTACCAATGTCTTAATACGTCTACATAAAATGTTACTAGATAAATACCCTCAAAGAAATGTGAATATGTAGTCTTTTGAAGACAGATCTTCATTATAAAATATTAATCTTATATCGTGATGCAATTTATGATTTTTACAAATCTATTCAAACATTACAAAATATTATCCAAATTATATATTATTCCTCTTAGGCATAAACAGTGGCCAAGCTTAAATGATTGTGAGACATTTAGGTTCCTTAATATTTTTTCATATATATATATATATATATATATATATATATATATATATATATATATATATATATATATATATATATATATATATATATATATATATATATATACGCAATTTATTGCTGCATACAATAGATTTGACTCCTACAAATCATTGGTCAAAAACTACCTTCCGCAAACACTTCCAAAAAGTTATCTCTAGAATACTGTTTCAATCACTATTAGGCACATGGACATGTGCTTGTTTTGATTAAAAAAAAATAAAAATAATGGTTCTGTTTTGCTATATTATTTCTTTGTGTTTGTCGAAGAGTTAATAGAAAATGGTAACTGATAAAGGGTCTTCAAACAATTAGAAGAAACTTCTACATACATAATTTTAAATTTTCCACTATAAAGTATAGTGTTAATGGATCAACTATTTTAGTAATTTTGAACCTTCCTTTATTTTCTATGAGCATAATTATTTTTTGTTATTGATTTGGAATGAAATGTTTACATTGATGGTCTTTAAATTAGTAAACTAATTCTAGCTTTTCTTCCTGATAAAAATTCAATATAATTTCTGTTGCTAACCATCGAACCTTGCAATTCAAACACGTTATAGAATTGCTGTGAGTTTCTCTGACCTTGTTGGGCCACAGAAAATATTTCCAAAAGCTTGGAAATTTCAATCCATATTTCCATTTAAGCATCGTAGAGTGCTTTCAATGTAGCACGATTATGAAAATATTACACATATGATGAATGTGGAGACATTTGACTGTTGTAACTTTTTTTTTTCTTTTGTTGCAATGAAGACTCTATAAATGTCATATTTTATATTAATATTTGGTTCATTAAATTTGGTTCATTAACTCCGCATCTACTTACACATACCACTCACACCTACACATATAAGGATGTGAAAAAAATCCATGCCCGCAAGTATTTGTGGATAAAACCCGCAACGGGTAGAAAACGGATATTAAAAATGGATATCCGCTACCCGTGGATACGGATATTTTTGATACCCACATGTTAACGGGGCGGGTACGGATATCATAGTATTCGTACCCATAGATACCCGTACCCGCTAAACTTACCCCCTTGACATTCTTCTCTCTCATTTCTTTGAGATTGGACATATACATTAAACCTTGTATAGACAATGACGTTGATGGTATGCTTGTTGTCAAATGATAGAATCAAAATAAGAATACTTGACACGGGACAATTGAGGTTTATTATTTGTTTATTTTGTTTATTTTTCAGGAATCAACCAGAGAAAGTAGGTTTGTTGATCAAAGCACTAATTAAAGAATTTTCATTATGTTGAACGCCATTTTATATTTACTTTTACAATTATTTGGACTTATATAAAATTGAGTTTATTTGAACTTTATTTAAAATTCATGGCAGTGATATATTTTATTTTATTTGAATTTATGATTAAATATTTATTTTTTAAATAATTTTGCAAACACCCACGGATACTCGCGGATATGAAAAAAATAGGCGAGTACCCGCATAACGGATACCCGACAGATATGGATACGAGTATGTGGCATATATTTTCTTACAATTGTCATGTTTCAGGTTTGGAGCAGTAATCTAGAATGGAATTAAATGTGTTACCATAACTAAGAGTAATTGTGTAACGTTCAGTTATTGGTATAAAATAATGTAATATATTTTTGGATTAAATATGTTTTTGAACTTTTAACCTGTTTAGTCATTCATTTTTAATTATGCGTGAATTTAGTCCTTCTAACCAAATTTTGTTAAGTTTATATGACGTTTCAAGCTCATTTCATAATAGTATTTGAATAATTTACACCGTTTGACACATTTTCGCTTCAATGTTAACTCAAATATTATTATAAAATGTGTTTAAAATGTTAAATAAACTTAACAAAATTTGGTAAGAAAGACTAAATCCACGTATTTATAAAGATGAAAGACTAACTTGATATAAAGTTTCGAAGAAGAATTAATTCCAAAATTTACTGAAACTTGAGAGGCCAAAAACATATTTAACCCTATATTTTTTATTCAGTTTCTCCAACTTTTAGTTTATATTGCCTCTTTCAATGCTATTTTAAATATAGTCACAGTAATTTTTTCATCAGTTATTATTGTAAGACATATTTTTGTTCTCTATTCTTAGGAAACAAACATATCTTCTTATGGCCAGTCTTTTCACTTGTTTTAGTGTACGTTTGGTTTCACGTAAGATAGATCGAAAATTGATTTAATATGGATCCATAATTGATTTTTGGTGTATATGAAATCATTAAGATCATGTTCATGGATTATTTGGTTTGTTTTCCAAAATCAATTTGTAGTTAAAAAATTCACGTCCAAAGAAAAACCATTAATTGTAGCTTCTCTGTCAACCACAATCAATTCATTCACGTCAATTAAAAATATTTGACAATGCGTATCCAAACATGCTCTTAGTGTCTCTACTTATAATGTTACAGGTGATAGGTGATACAAGTTATAACTTAAGATTAGGGATGATAACGGGGCGGAGCAGGGACGAGTTTCGTTATCACATACTTATCTTTGTAAAAAAAATTCATCCTCATCTCCATCTCCAAACCTAACGGGTATCAAACTTTTGTCACATTCCCATCCCTACTGAATAACGGGTATAATTTTGTACCCATACCCGTACTCATTTTCTTACTACTTTATATTAATTTTAATTAATTTTTATAAAATAATAAAAAATTATTGTAAAAGAAACATAAAATTATCAAATATTCAATAGGCTTAAATACCTTTTTGGTCCTCATTTTCGTAGTGTTTGTTGCGGATGGTCCTCATTTTAACAGAATATTTAAAATGGTCCTCTCTTTTACCGAATGTTTAAAATGGTCCTTATTTTCGCAATTCGTATTTTATTTGGTCATTTTTTGTAACGCCGTTTAAATCATTAACAGAGCATTGTACAGGTGGTACAGTTTGTATTAGGGTGTGTTACGTGTACTGTACATATGGCTAATTAACGTTAATTTTTTAATTTAGGGAAAATTTTGCAATTAGGGAAATTTCTCCATCTTCGTCTTTCTTGAGCTCGAATTTGTAGAGGGAATGACTTTTGACTGCTATCTACTTCAATAGATCCATCTACGAAGAAATATATCAATCCATCATCTTTCCAGTCAATGGTGAAGTCTTATGGGAAAGAACTCCTTACCCTGACGTCCATCCACCATATAAGAGGATCTTACCCGGAAGACCCAAGAAAAAAAAGGTTGGAAAAGTGGGAGTTGAGAAAGGATAACACATAAACAATAAAGGAGGTCATAGAAAAAAATGTAGCATATGCCGTCAGATTGGACATAACAGGAACAATTGCCCAAATAAGCCTGTGAATGAGTAGACTGCAATACCTGCTGAAACTGCACCAGATGCCCAAACTGTTGAGAATGCACCAACTGCTGAGAATGCACCAACTGCTGAAACTCAAACAACTCAACCACCAAGGAATGAAGTGGAGAGTCAATCAGCACCACTACCAACACCAGAAGAACCATCTCAGCAGTTTAGGATGAAATTACAGATTAGGAGGAGGTCATGATAGCAGCTACAAATGTCTTAGTTATTTTTCAGAATTTCTGATGTAGAATTCATTATTGATGTACTGCATTTTGAATTTCCTTAAACTTTGTTCAATTTCACTTTTGTCAAACATTGATGTAGTGCATTTTGATGAGGATGAATTAATGTTATGAATTTAACTTCTTCCAGACTTAGATCAATTTAATCTTTCTCAAGCTTAGATCAATATCACTTACTTCAATGCTCAGGTTAAGATGTCATTTTGAACATGTTGGGACTAATATCAACATAATCAAACTAATTCATTTCATCATTTAACAATAATACAAAACAGATTGGACTTTAAAAGATTACACACAATAACAGTACGAATAATACAATAACAACACAACTGAACCCTATTACTAATTGCAGCCTCTTCTTAGCAACCTTCAATAACTTCTCCAAATCATTAATTTGCCTCATTTGTGTCATGATGATGACATCCTTTTCATCAACACCATCATTTGAAAAGTTGCAGCCCACATTATTGGAACCACCACTCTGTAAATCAATAAACCAAAAATTAAAACCAATTTATTATTAACACAAAAATAAAAACAGATTATACCCAAAATTTTCTACCAATATTCTTTGGAGTTCTTGCCATCCTCAAAGCTGCCATCTCTCCGCAGCTACAAATCGGGGTTAATCCATTTCTCGTTGTGCACGAAGTGATACAACACGGTTGCCTCCAACGATTACAACCAGAGATAAAGGAATAAGATTGGGACCGTAACATACCTATGTAATGGGATTGCAGGAAGAAGAAGATTGCAGCAACACCAATTGGGAATGGAGAAACAAGATTGTCAAAACTTACCAACTGCCCAAACATTCCTTACCAAAATCCTATCTCACTCATTTATCCCCAAATATCTAATTACCACACCTGTACAGTACACGTAACACACCCTAATACAAACCGTATCACCTGTACAATGCTCCCTTAATGATTTAAATGGCGTTACAGAAAATGACCAAATAAAACACGAATTACGAAAATGAGGACCATTTTAAACATTCGGTAAAAATGAGGACCATTTTAAACATTCTGTCAAAATGAGGATCATCCGCAACAAACACTACGAAAATGAGGACCAAAAAGGTATTTAAGCCTATTCAATATTATGAGGATGGTTGTTTCTTCGATATACTTTGAAATAAATTATAATTGTTTACATTTTAGATTAGAATACCAAATAAAATTTCATGAGAACCAAAACATTTATTAAATTTGCAAACATTAATGAATCTATAAAAGGAAAAAAAATATTCAAATTAAAATATATTTTAAGTGTTTGTTTACTTCAATTTTTTAAATTATAATGAATCTCTTTTTTATACACTAATAAAAGTTATAATACATCACTTATCAAAATGACACAAAAAACAAATAATAAATATAATAATTTTTTTTAACATAGATCTTATATCTTTTGAACTCTAATATATGTTGAATGGTGATAAAAGAAATATTCATGACAATTACATTAAATTTTTATATTGTTATTATAGTGAAAAAAATTAAAGTATGATTGTAATGAGTTAGAAATAAAAAATAATTAGATAAAATTTATCGGAGTAGTATTCTATATGATGAAAATAAACAAAAAATAAAAATACTAAAAAATTAACAAATATGTATCTTATAAACAATTTGGAGACTATTGAAAGGAATCACACAAAGGAAAATAAATATATAATTAAGGGTATGATAAAATGAAAAATATCTTAGAGATCTAGGAAAACTTTTCAAATATCAACATATATACTCAATGGTTGAGATATAACAAAAATTGTTTTAGCGAAACAAAAAAGTTCTTCAAAGGAAACAAAAATTAATAATAATAAGTAATTTTTTTTATATTACCTAGTAAATGAAAGATTTAAGTTATTAAACACTTAAATTGAGAGCATTAAACATTCTCGTGTGAAAGGAAAATATAAAATAAATAAAAATATTAAAAAAGAATAGAAATATTCAAATGTTAGACATAATTTTTTTTAATTGACATACATCATTTTAACATAATTACATAAAGATTATGATAAGATAAAAAATATATTGGATATGCAAATGAGTTTCATGATAAATCAAACAATTAGAAGAAATAAAAAATAGAAAGCATATATATA
>Ga0209589_1007523_pt1 | contig 17467 bp, 7 predicted proteins | sample CowpeawhiteBW_FD_187525 | JGI IMG/M metagenome (GOLD analysis project Ga0209589, IMG submission 187525) | Root nodule microbial communities of legume samples collected from California USA - Cow pea white BW (SPAdes) (version 2) | ecosystem: Host-associated > Plants > Roots > Nodule | place: USA...
TTTATCTTTATTTTATTTTATTATCACTTCCCATAATAATAACCAATAAGTCTTTAGATTTTATTAAATCACAATTGGGCCCATCATAATATTTCAAATGAGTCACTAGTAGAATTAATTCGTTAATTAATTCTAACAGTAAAAAGGTTAGCAACAAAATAACAGAGGTGGCGATCTCTACCGTGTCAAGCAGTGCAGGGAGGAAGTTTCTTGATCAATTTGTTTAGAATGTTGTCACTATTATCTTTGTCTGTCTGAGACCGTAATTTGTCATTTTCTTAGTTTTTGAGTCAGTATTTTCATTTAAATTAGCTTTCTGTTTTCTCTGTGCAATTTGTTAGCTAAACATTTCTCTGAATATTTATATACCAAATACTAAACAATTTAAATATAATTTCACCCAGACAAAAAAAATGCAAAAAGTAGTTTTGAAAGGCACCTGTCTAGTTGAGAATGGTGACAATTTTTTCACTTTTTCAGTACATGGTGCCAACTTTTTCCCCTTCAAAGTTAATTAATTTGAGTACATGGAATACATACATAATTAATTTGAATATTTGTAAACTGTGTAACAAACTAAATAATTTTAGAATGTAACGTAAATTATGTTTAAATAGCAATTTTTTATTGAGATCACATTTAATTTTCTAAAAATTTACTTTTAATTTACTTTTTAAACTGTGAAAAATATTAAAACCAAAAATAACTAAATAATGCAAATTCACAATTGTTTCTATTATAATTATTTATTTTATTACTATAATGTCCCAATTAAAAGGATAAAATCAATTTAAATAAAACGCCACATATAAAAATATCCAGAGAGTGCAGAAATTTGGAATATGACGTACACAGTACCCCAACATATTCATAACAAAAGGAAAAGGCCCCACATGGCCTACACGAAGTACAGAGTCTCGTCAAGTGCGAGAGAAACTATTACTACTAAACTCCAAAAGCTGTGGCTCCCCAAAGTGAGCCCGATAGACGTCCAAGATTTCATCAAACTGTGGCATCTCTATTATTGTTACCATTGTCAAAGGTTCTCACGTCTGCTCACATCAATAAGGTTGATGATCATCGCAAAGGAGGAAACCACACACAATCATACAAACAAGCAAAGGGTAAGCTAGTGAAAAAGTATTCACATCGTACACTCAACAAACATTTACATATTCAAGCATAAGTACTGGGAAATCACACATGATATACCAAACCAATTAGAGCTCCAATAATAAACTATCAGGGTACCCTTAATGAGGCACCACCACGAGACAGTGGAATTATGTCCTAGCAGTGAGGCGTCACCACGAGACCTTTGCGGAATTACACCCTTACAAGAGGCACCACCACGTGGCCTTCATGGAGTTACGTCCTGGCCTTGAGGCACCACCACGTTACCCTCGTGGCATTACGTCCTGATCTCGAGGAACCATCGTGAACTCTCACCTTGAGGTTCATGGAATTAGGTCCAATAGCCGAGGCACCACCGTGGACTCTCCCTAGAAGGACCCACAAAATTATGTCCATAAGATGAGGCACCACCACAAGCCCCGCTACAAGGGTCATGGAATTACGTCCTACCCAAACCTTACTCAAACATTATAAACCAATCATGGAGTTCCTATGCATACCATTAACATGTCATTTAGTATGAATGACCAACCATCAATCATATCTCATGCCAAGCTCATTAAAAATTCATTTGTTCCCACCCATAACATACATAGGACATGCATATCCACCCCCTTCATATAATAACTCAATGAACCAACCAATCAAACAACCAACAACATTCATGAAACGAAACATAGCAAGAACCCAAACGAGGTCTTGCTCAAGCTAAGAGTCCTCGCTCAAGCGAGAGAAGTGCTCTCGCTTAAGCTGCAGACTCTCGCTTAGGCGAGACTGCAACAGTGGCCTTGGAGAATTTCGCGAGCTCTTGTTTAAGCGAGGCTGTCTCGCATGAGCGAGACAGTTCGTCGCTCAAAAACACAACTCCTCGCCTGGGCGAGCGCTCAAGCAGAAAAACTGGGCGAGTTCCTACTATTCTCGCTTAGGCGAGACGAGCTCGCTTGGGCGAGAATATCAGTTCTCTCCCACTGTTCCACACGTGTTCAACCAAGGACTCATTCACCACAACACCCAACGCATTTTCATAGCATTATAAGCAATACACTATCAGCAAAACATGATACATAACCAAAAACAGGCAAAGAGCAAATTAAAACATGAATCCTTGCTTCCCTTACCTGAAATAAGCTAGTACAAGACTCCAACCCAGATTTAGCGAGCACAGCAGCTACGAGTATATCTTAATGAACTAGAGATTAGAGGAACATAGTGGAAACGAGATCAATAAGGGCACTTCGGTTGAAACTCTGACAACAAAGCTAGAATAAGGAAAGAACAGTTGGGAGGTTAACTTACTTGGAACAACGGGTCCTCCTAGCTCAACGTAATAGTGAGAGCAAAAATCCTAGCAGAGGCTCGCGGCTGCTCAAGAAAGTAGTAGTGATCTCTTGTTTTCTGGAAAGGACATGGAATGATGGGATTAGGTCAGATTAGGGTGTTTGGCTCCCAATGGGCCTGTCCTAGACCCAACTCACAAGAGGCAGCCCTTTTAATTTAGAGCAGAAAAGCATAAAGAATTTAATGGGCCATACAATTACTATTATTATTATTATTATTACAAATATATCGGTATTTTACTTTAATAATGATATTATTAGTATGTACATATTTTATTTTAATATAATAAATAACTCAAAACTTTGATTGTGAGTTTTAATTATATAACCATATTATTTTATTATGTATTACTAATCAAATATTATGTCAATTCAATAATTTAACACAAACAAATTCCTATCAAAAAAGTATTTTCTAAACCTTAATATTTGTCATTTTAAACGACAAAAAAAAAAACTCTACATACACATTAATAAATAAGCTCAGTATTTATGTTGTTAACAATAACTACATGTATTTCTGTTCAAAGATTTTAATCTTAATTTCTTGTTACTCTAACTTTTATAATAGATATTATATTTCACAATATATTTACATTTTGATTATCTGCACGTTACTTTTGTTTAGAATATTTTAAGTTTAATTTCATTTTTATTTGATTTCATATATCAATATCTTTCAATTTAAGTTATCCATATTTGCACGTAATTTTATTTACAAATTTTAACATCAACTTCATATGTTACTTTTATTTTGTAAGAGATCATACTTCACAATATTCCTACATTTTATTTTTATTGTGTACATATATTTTATCTTTATTTCCTGAGTTTCATCTTATTTTGATGTGCACTGCAACATGGAGGAGCACATTCTAATATTATTGTTATTTGTATTATTATTACTAGCGTAAACATAAGTGTTGTCATTTTTGTGTGTACACATTTTTTAAATATGTATAATATTATATTAGAAGGTGATGATATTATAATGTTATTAATTAATATACAAAATATTTACTAAAAGTAAAGTGAAATAAATGGAAGAAAGATGAAATCATAATTATTGATGAAAAGGAAAAAAAGAACGAGAGAAAATAGACAATTTTATAAAAAACATGTAAAAGTAATGTTTAATTTTTAAAAATTTAAAAATAATTATATTGTAAAGGGTAAAATTAAAATTATAAAATGTGAATAGAAAAGAGAGAATCCTCTTTATATATCAACTAGCATACAAACAAGCATTGTCGCGCTTGTGTGTATGCATTTTTTAAATATACCGTGTATGCATTTTTTAAATATACGTGATATTATAGTAGTAGGTGATGATAATGTAATGTTATTAAGTTAATATATAAATAAAATTATATTTATTAAAAATAGAGTGAAATATATCAGAAAAGATGATAGAATAGCGGTTGATAAATAGAAAAAAAGAGAAAAGCAAAAATAGACGATTTTATAAAAAAAGTTTGTAAAAATAACGGTCAATTTTCAAAAATTTAATAAATTATATTTTAAAGGATAAAATTGGTATTTAGAAATGTGGACACAAAAGAGAGAATCCTCTTTATATATTGTTATAGATATAATAATTATATTTTATAGATTATTTGTATTATTATTATTATTATTATTATTATTACTAGGGTACACATATGCGCTGTCGCACCTATGTGTATGTATTTTTTAAATATGTGTGATATTATATTAGTAGGTGATGATAATGTATCGTTTTTAAGTTAATATATAAAATAAAATTATATTTATTAAAAGTAAAATGAAATATATCAGAAAAGATGAGAGAATAATTGTTGATAAATAGAAAGAAAGAGAAGAAGCAAAGATAAACGATTTTTTAAAAAGGTTTATAAAAATAAGGATCAATTTTCAAAAGTTTAATAAATAATTATATTTTAAATGGTAAAATTGGTATTTGGAAATATGGACACGAAAGAGGGAATTCTTTTTATATATTGTTATAGATTAATTTTGGTATTATTATTAATAGTATTATATTTAGTATAATCTAATGCTATTATTTGTATTGGTATTATTGGTTTTACTTTATATCATTCATTACTTTAACATAAAAAATTAATATTAAAATAATAATATTATTTTTAATTACTTTATTGATAAAAAATACGAATTATTAGTTATTTAAGTCTTTATTAATATTTTTAATTAATATCATATTTTCAAACTCCCTATTTAAATATTATTTTTTATACGTACTTATAACTCTTCAATATAATTATTTAAATAAATTATTTACTTAAATAATTATAATTATATTAATTATTTGAATACACACATAAAAAAAAACAGAAGAAACAACTCGTGGGTAAGCTAAAGGAAATTAGTGACCAAAATTAGCTACCATTTAAAAAAATTATAATGGATCATTGAATTGGTCTTTAAAAATAGCTACATGATTTTGGCTACCAAAGGAAATTAGTAACCAAAATGTAGCTACCTAGATTATGGCTACCAAAATGAATTAGTTTCTAAATTAGTCTCTAATTAATTAGTGACCAATTATAATTTTTTATTTATAACATGGACAATTTTAGTAAAAAATAATTTTTAATTTTCTAAATTAGTATATAAATTGGTCACTATAGTAACTAATTTTTTTTTTCTAAAATTGGTTTCTTGTTGGATTTTCAAAAATTTAGTTAATCAATTTATAAATTACAGAAAAGTTTTATTAAATAATAAAATGTATTAGTTGTTGTTGTCCAACGTATAACAAGATTAGATTTCTAGGCCTAGCCACAAATGTGCCAAAAGCCTCTCCTACAAATTGAACCTACGTAGTTGGCATAGGTATGCATTTAGATCTCTAACTTCATCCACCACCACACATGTGTAGTCCGACTGTATAGGAACACCATGGATTGTTAACTCTCCTTCCATTTGTTGTCTAGTTGCAATGACATGTAGGGGATTTCCATCAACATATAATTCATACTGAAAGGCATGTTCAATAACAACACGAGCCTTTCGTGCTTACTCGAACTCGTTTAGGAAGTTCATCAAGTTGTTCTCGATTCAATTGTTTATTTCTAACCATGGAAAAAAATCAGGCCACATAACCAAACTTCTCTAACCAAATGCAAAATCAAATGCACACCATGATATCAAAGAATGACAACGGGAAATATCGGGCCATATAATCGAATTTCTCTAACCAAATGCACAATCAAATGCCCCATGATATCAAAAAAAGACGTCATAAAATATATTTCCAATTGACACAATATTGTGATTGCCTCATTTTCCAAATAATCTAACACTTCAGGATTAATAAATTTCTTGGAAATGATATTGAAGAACAAACTCAAACGTGTTATAAGATTTCTAGCTAAAGTAGGCAAGATGGCACAAATAGCTACTAGCAAAAATTGTTGCATAATCGCATGACAATCGTGGGACTTTAAACCAACTAACTTCAAATCTTGTATAGACATAAGACTCTTAATATTTGAAGAGTAACAGATGAGTCATTATTTTCCTCTATTCTACTATCTTTTTTGTGCCCATCTTAATGGATGTTTAGTGCTTAATTGTCTATCTTTAAAGTATTTTCTTTTATTGGACTTTATTGGGCCATTGTTCTTAATTTTGATTAATTTGGGATTATTTTGTTTAATTTTTGTTTGTAATTATTTTTAAGTATTATGTGTGAAGCAATTTTGGAGCTTGGACACTAATCTTAAGATGAAGAGAGTTGTCACATCATTCCCACATCATTGCCACATCTGTGTCATGTCAATTCACTTGTCCACGTCATTGGGCCAATATTTTAGGCCTAGAGTGACATTTTTATAATTCTTAAGCCTGTAGTGAAATTTGTATAATTATGAGTGGTAGAATTGATGTGACCACGAATTGTAGGGTTTTAGGTGCAAAAACATTGGCATTCATATCCAGCAATTATTTTTCACGTTTTAGGAGCACCATTGAAAACACATTAAGGAGATACTTCATTTCCACATTTTCTACATCTTGAACCAGCACCCGCTTGGGGATTTTTTAATTTCTGCACTCTTTGAAGCTTTACCAATTTCGTTTTCACATTGAAAAAGCATTCAACCTTGGGTTTTCATCTTTCTTGCTTCCTTCATGTTTTCATTTCATGCTTTGTTGTTGGTTTACATTTGTGCAACATTTTCTTATATTTTAATGATTGTATTTCGTTTTGGGTTGAGATCTAATTCGAATTTCATGGAGAACTAATTGTATTTGTTGATTACTTGCAGAGAATGAATTGAAACCTTGAGGTTAATGTTTTGTTTGATGGGTTTCTGTCTTACTCTTAATTCAGATTTTGTTTTTGTTTTTAATGGATGAAGTATTTTGTTTATGCTTAATTTGTAGAATGAGTCATTTTGTTTTGGGGTTGTGTTCATGCTTAATGACACTTTTACAGATTGATTGAAGTGTGCTTTGCTTAATTGCATATTGAACTTGTTTTTAATCTTCGCTTAGTTGCTGAAATTCACAGTTCATGAGAGTTGACAAAACTAATTAGTTTCGAGACCTGTGATTGGTGGATTTTCATTTGAATCAAGGAATCAACGCTATTTTCGCTATTATTTTATAAAAATTGAAAATTATTTTTTTCACTCTGTGTTACATTTCTGAATCTGCCAATCCTCTGTGTAACATCAGAGACATTTGATTGAAAACATTCTTCATTGAGAGATGACCTTGGGATAGCTCCTTAGTACTATATTTAAACTATTTTATTTTTTTAGGTACGACCTTCATCAGTAACCTTGTGGCACTTTCACACTTAAACAATGATAGAAACTTTATTTTTCTTTTTTAGAAAGAGTATGACAAGTTGGTGGTATGTACGTGCGTCTTCTAACTAATTATGGATGTAACTCAAAACGGATGCCCATGTCAACCAAGTCCTAGGTACAATTCTTCCTTTAAAGGATCATACACATGAGCTCTTCCAAAATTTTCTTCACCAACATCACGTACCATATCCTCTAAAGGATCATTCATTCATTCTTCAACATATTTTGTTGTTTGTGACGTAGCAGGGTTGTCTAATACTTCTCCATGCCAAGTCCAAATGGTATAACTCTTGACTATATCGTAGACGAATAAGTGATCATCTATTTCGCCGAAATCCTGATGTTTTTTATTCCAACAACGAACACAAGGACAATAGTATGTCCCGTTATAGGTCTCATATGTTCTTGAGCATATTGCAAAAACATATCAACCTTTTTTTATAGTTTTCACTGAGACAACGTGCATTCATCCACCTTGGATCCATAACTACATTGGTAACAAACTCCATTATTCTCACATTTGAAGTTCTCACAAGTACACAAATAAATCTATCAACATTAATTTGATCAAACTTATTCAACCTAATCGAACCTAACTTGTGTTGTATAGGGCAAGAGCATTGATAATTTGCATTACCATGTTTTATTTTTTGTTTGTTTTTTTATCTTTTTTTGTTACTTTATTATTATCTTTTCAGATATATTAGATTTTATTTAATAAATTTAGAAAAATAAATATTTGGTTTATATTTTGTACATAATTGAAAATCTCAAAGATTTAAGAAGATTATCAACAAAATAAATGGAGATTATTGATTATTAAAAGAATATATAAAAAAATCAGTTATTCACCAAGTTGGTTACTTCACTTATAAATTAGAATATTTAAAGAAGATATCAAAGATATGGTATCTCCGAATATTAAAAGATATATTCAAGATATTCAATTACAAAATCAAGTACAAAGTTGCAGACCTAATCAAATTTGAAAAATTTATAAATAAGAGGCTTGGCAGAGGTCGAAAACAACAACCCTTCAGACAGAAAAGAAACCTCTTTTGGGGAAAAACCCTTTTAGGGTAAAGGGAAAGAAGGTAGAGACACATTTTAAAGGCCGGAGGTATTCATCCTCACCATTATTCTAGTATTTGAAATGTTAAGGAGTAGCTAACTCCCTTATTCATGGGGTTGGGTGTAATGCTTTCTTAACTCTTTGTGAATTTCACTATTTAATATAATTCTATTTCATCACTCTTGTGCTCTATTCTTATTTTAACTGCATGATAATTATTGATTGCATAGTTGTGGGTCTCTAATTATTGGACACAATATTAGAACTTAGACTAAAGTAGACAACTAATGGATTGCGCATCTAGACATAGAGTACATCATTGGTCATTAGTAACATCAGAATTTTGACCATTAATGCAAATTTATATTAAAAATTGCTAAGGCATTAAGGTTTTTATTCTTGAAGTTTAGACTTGTCACTAAGACATTAGGGCTTGTTATATAAGGTGTGAATGCTAAAGTAGGAATTAGAAGAACATTGTTTGGTGTTTTTGCTTTGAATTGGATCATGAAATCTAATCCAATGAAGTCTTTATCATATATTGTTGCACACCATATGTTTGAAAAGAGTTTTGTTTTTGTTTTTGTGGAATTTATTGTCTAATAGAGTTATGAATTGCAAGAGTTGCCAAATGTTTCACAAGTCTCTTGGGAAACGATACTTGGACTTTCTAGTTTATTACTTGTACGATTTGGTACACTTGTCAATCCAGTAAGAAGGTTTTGGCATCGTTGTTTGAGACTTGTGTTCAAAACACAAGGCAATTTGACCATTTCACTACAAGAAATTCGCAATTTACTAACGAAAATGTCCCGACGAAATAACATACGTCAATAATTTGAAATTACTGATGAATTTATAGACGGGTTTTTTGTTAAATTTATCGACGCATATATCCCTCAGTAATATCGTACGAGAAATTTACCAACAGAAATATCTGACGGTAATGAAACACAAGAAAGTTTCCGACAGAATTATCCATTGATAATGTTAGACCAATGTTCCCGATGGATTAATCTGTCAGTAAATTAGTTGAATGTGATTGAAAATAATTTCAGATTCCCTTCGCACCTTCCACCCCTACTTTCTCCCCCCGTGACCCCCTTTTCTAATCTCCCTCGTGGCCCTCTTTCTCTTTCTCCTCCAATTAGAAAACCATTGACGCCCATGTTGAACTTTGATGATGCCGCCATTATGCTGCTCGCCCTGCCATTACGGTGCTATTAAAGGGGATTGAAAGGTTATTGCCACAAGTGCAGGTTGACGCTGTCATGACTCAGCCTTTTGTCGTGAGCTTTCCTTGGTGTTGCTTTCGTGACGGTGTCGTTATTAAAGGGTGTTCTGATTCCAACGAAGTCTGAAACTCCTTGCATTAGTTTGTGGCCTCACTCAAGCTACCCATTCGTTTATGGCCTCACATATGATCTTGGCATTCGATTTAGAGGATCAAGAGTAGATCTTGGACGGTTATTGTTTGGGCTATTGGAGATACCTCTGGTGATAAAACCATTTTCCTTGTTACTGGTGCGGTTGTAGTGGCACTCATTCGAATCACATTCCCCATCTTCTTCTCTCCCAAAGACACATAAATGTTTTTTAATTATCAGTGCAATTTTGAAATAATTTACCATTTATACAATAAATTGATTGCAACTTAGTCGTCTGATTAAAATGATTGTGCTACGTAGTTTTGTAGTGTTGTGTAATATAATTTGGTTGAGATCATTAGTGCATTGCTTTTTGAAAAACCTCTACATGGACTTCTAATTTCTTATTATTGTGATATCATTTTTCCATTAAAATAAAGTTTGGGAGACTGACAAAACTATTGAGGAGGCAGCTACTAGGGAAGCTGTAGAAGAAGTAGAGTTTCGAGGAGACCTAATGGTGAAAACCTTATTTATTGTTGCATTTATATTTTTGATCTTATGTATAGTTATTGGGCTTATGCAATATCTTAATTAGAGTGTTTCATCTGTATCATTTAATGGTTTCATATATTTTGTTATGATTGATATGATATGAATGGAATGAGAAATTAGTGATATCTAGTAGATTTAGTTATGATTGGTCTTTTATGCACAAGGTTGTTATTCTGTTGTAGTTGGCTCTTGATCAAGCTCCATTCAACTCTTCTTGACTCCTCTTTTTATTCAATTTAACTCAATCAATAAAAGCCACACAAATTAGTCACTCTAATTAAATGAAAACATCTAAACCAAGCTATTTGAATAGACTAGTTTTACTAAAAATCCAAAACAACTCTAACAAATAAATTCTAATTAACTAACACTCTAATTGAATAACACCACTTCTAATGCAATGTAGTTAAACTATTATGATGTTAACAATGCAAGGAATCTATTTATTAGACTCACTCTCCTAATGAAACTAGGCTACCAACACTAAGCTACCAACACTAAGTCACCAAACTAAAGTCCTAATTGCTATGAATACTATAAAGTACTAGAACTAATGTGTAATTATTCGATCCAAGAAAGATAAACTAAAACCACCTTATAAATTTGAGTTCTATGCTAACTCTAATAAACTCTAATTCTAAAGTTACGTATGTTATTCTATTATATCTAAACTAGTTAGTGACACGAGTGGCAGCAATTAAGTGCACTTCAATGATTGTTTTTGCCTTCAACACTTCCCATGATATCTCTCTTAAGATCTCCAAAATCTAGAACTTGCAGTTGAGCTTCAAAAGAAAAAGTCAACTATGCAGTCAAACTTAAACCCTCTATGTATTCTTCTTTGTAGTAGTTTCATTTGGAGTAGAAGAAAAAGTATCTTGTTTTTATCATTTTTAACTAGTCTAGGATGTTCCTATATTTTTTCCTTTGGTAGTATAGTGCAGTTTTCAGATTTGAGCATAGTTTAACATATTTCTAGGTTCAGATTAAGAAATCTCTTTTTCAAGTATGCTAATTAGAGATGATAACATGTATCTTCATTAACAAACGGCTGGTGAAATTCTATGGTGAACAAATATTGCTCTTGGAAAAATAGAGAAAGGAAAAAGGTTGTTTAATGTGAAGTCATGGTAAGAAAGTGAAAAATCCAAAACAGAGAATAAGTGAGCCTTTATTTTAATTTCATTTTTGCACTTTACCATTACAAGCATAAAAGTAAAACCAATTAACAATGCAAAAAGAAAAGAAAAATTGAGAACCTATGAATATGTCATACAGGGAATATTTCTACAAATTTAAAGTGTTCATTTCAATATCGTTTTTATGGCTTGTGTTTTTATGTTTAGTTTTTTCTTAACTAATAGGAGTTTTTGTCATATGTTAATAGAGCCCAAAAGTTGTTATCTATTATTGTTGCTTGGGAAAACAGCAAGAAAGTCTTGAAGCTTAGTTGAAAAATTTTGAGATAATACTTGTTATTCAACTATTGATTAACACAATGACTTTGATTTTTCTACTATTCATGATATCATGATGCATAATACTTCGCTTTTTGTTGAGTCAAACCATATACTATATTATGACACTACTTTTGACCTAGAACTTTAACAATTTTTTGGGTTTTTTTCTTCCTTGTATTGTTCAACTTTTATATATATATATATATATATATATATATATATATATATATATATATATATATATAATCTACCTTCTCTAACCTTTTATATATCTACACTTATTTGTCCTTTCGAGTTAACTTCAGCTAAGGATGAGTTTTTTTATTCTACTTAAGTCACCCTCCAAAGAAACCATTGGTCAAATAACATACACTTTCAATTAGTTCCATGCACGAGAAAACTTAAATCAAATGTTAATTCAATTAAAGTGTTCCCCACCCCAAAACATTTCAGTTTAGAATGAAAGTGTATAATTGGTACTCAACTATCATGATCAAATCTGAGTTCCACTTATAATTTCCTCCACCATTGTTAAACTATATTGGAGTCAAATATATGTACTTCAAATAAATCTAATTTACTAATTCAGTCCAACCCATTTTGTTTAGCAAAGTTTAGAAAAAAGTTGTATGTTAGCCCATTATTTCATTTTGCTTTCTATTTTCAAATCATTTTTTAAGATGATCTATCTTCTTTGACCTTTTATATGTTTCCTAAAATAATATTTACACCCTTCTTAGACTTATAGTAGAACTCTCTTCTGTCCTTGAAACTACAACTATAATCCACATACACTTTCAAATAATTACACAAAAACCACTGCACAAATAAGTTTGACCTAAGGGAAACCAATTGAAAGCTCAAATTTAACTCTAAATTCATTAGCTACACATGTGAAAGATTCAGATTTAATAACCACACATGAGGGCAAAGAAAGACCTAAAGAAATGTGTTGTAAGACTGCACCCAAAAGCATGAATAAAGAAAACTAATACATGTGATAGAAACTATGTTGCATGTATTCTCTACCCCAAAGCATAAAAATATCAAGGTTTGTGACTGCAACTTAAACCCGTTTATGCATGTTATTGCTTTCAAAGGACTACACTTGATAGATGAGAAACCATGCAAAAAGTTTTCATAAATAATACAAAGTAGAAACGTTGCACTCCAAAAGTTGTTAAGAAGAAAAAACGGAGGTTGCACTAAGAATATAAGAAACTAACGTAGGCCCACCTCCTTAAGATAATGACCCTTCCATTAATTTATTCAAGATTCTTGCACCTTAAATACATGGCCACTCAAAAGAACAATGGTGGATAACAATTATGGCAAATAGATGAAAGCACTGCACCACCCCACATAAACATCTATATGTGGCAGTGGCTAAAAACTCTATTGCTCTTGGGTATTTTCTATTGTGTTTTGCTAGGACTTAATTACAAAGTACAACTAGACTAGTCAGTCAGGTAAGTACAAATTAAAACTAGAGTTTGGATGTAGTCCTTTATCAATTGCCAACTCTTTTAAGTTTAGCAACAATGTAGGTAGATGTCCCCTAGCTTTTCCCACAAATGCCATAACATTTGGAGCTTAATTGCAAAAAGTCAATCGTTGTCAATTGTCTGGCCAACTCTGATTGAAAAAGTCAACTCTGCATAATAACATGAGTATTTGGCTGATTTGCATGCATTGGTTTCTTTCAATTCTTAACATGAGAAGCCAAGGTGGTATGCTTCTTGAAGATTTGATAAAGATTTAATGAAGCCCTTTGGAACTATCTTGAAGCCATTACCATTGGAATGAAGCCTACATTGGTGAAGGAAAGGAGATTTCGTGGTATTCATGTTGATCAAGGCTGGAACGTGTGCTTTCCACATAGTTACATCATTAAGAAAGTGTCGAAGTTTGTAATTCATATTGTAGACCTTGTAGCATTAATTAGATGTATTTGGTCTTAGGTGTGTCTTTTAATCTGTTGAATGGTTTTTCAACAGGTTAAAATGTCTCTTTCAGTCTGTTGAATGGTTTTTCAACAAGTTAAAAGGTTGATTACAGTAGTCTTAAATTGCAACAAATTCAATCAGTTGATTTATTTTTTAATCGACTGATTCCATTTAAGTCAAATGAAATCAACCGATTGATTTAGAAATCAACCTGTTGAATTTCGTAACAGTTTGACTATAAAAGCTGTGATTTTTGAAAGAGAGGTTTGTTGATCAGTTTTGAACATGAAATTGCTCTGGAAACTCGTGGAAAATCTCTCCTTCGTGATCATACAGTTTGTAGCAGTTGAAGATTGATCTTGGATCAACTTTTGGAGCTTTTGGCTTGGTTTAAAGCTTGGAGAAAGTGGTTTGTGGTAGGCTACGCTGTGCTACCACTGAGGTTTGATCTTTCTCAAGCTTTGTGTGTGTGCCTAGTGGTTTTCTAGGTCTGCAAGAGGGTTCTTGCTGTGCTGGTGTGACTCTTGTCTGATTCAAGAGTCTTTTGTGTGGTTTTTACATAATTTGAAAGTGTAAGAGTGGATACTTTGTAAACCTAGAGTTGCTTCACAAGTTATCACAAAGACAATCAAGCAACAATTTTTTCATCCTTGGCTATCATAGGGAGCAATACTTGAAAAGGACAAGGATCATTTCTGGAAATATTTCAAGCTAATGTGTTCTAACTTATTATACATGTAAATTATGATGTTAACTATTATATTTGTAATGTTTTATTTTTCTTGTTGTAGAGGAAAGTTCAGTGGACACCAGAGCATGAGAATGATGTTAAGAAAAATTTCAACACAAAAGTTTCTCATCGTCTATCTAAGTTTTTTAGAAAAGTTAGAATTGCTAGAGAAAGAGCATAATGGATTCCTAATGATGTGTGGACCAGGCTGCTAAAACATTAGAATTCTCCAACCTATCGTAGTAAATGTATTGCAAGAAAAAAATAGGGCTTCTGAAACAGGTGGGACGCTTCACACAGATGGATCCAAATCGTAATGGCCATTCGTATGGTATATACATTAACTGTTTCTATTATTCATAATTGCCCTTGCTTTTTTTAAATTTGCATTCAAATCAAATTTTCAACCTTTATTTTGCTTCATGCACGTGAGCTGGGAAAACATGTGTTTCTTAATGAAGTCTTTCAGTAGACACATATCCGAAAGGGTACTAGCCAATATGTGGATGAGAAGTCTAGGAAGACACATGTAAGCCTCTTTTAGTGTTTAATATTATTTACTCTTAAACTTAAATATATACCATCAGATAATAATAATTGTTCATTTTTTACTTATAAGAAGAATTTAATACTAGCCTTGCCCAAGTCAGATATGAGGTTTCGTCTTATGAAGATTATTAAATTATCATGTAGTTAATAAACTTCCAGCATGTACTTATAAACTTGTTTTTAATTATGTTGTTATTCGGTATCGTGCTTATGTATGCCTTATTTGATGGATATTAGTATGTTATCATATTATTTGGTATGTATGTTATGTCTTTGGTATCATACAATATATATATATATATATGTGTGTGTGTGTGTGTGTGTGTGTGCGTGCATGAGTGTGTGTCTGTGTATGTGTGTGTGTGCATGTGTGTGTGTATGCGTGTGTGTGTGTGTGTGGGTGTTCGTGTGTGTGTGTAGTTTACCGACGTAGAGTTTGATATGATAGAATATTTGACATAATGGAAGGTTGTTGTAGTTTGTTTTAGAGTTTTTTGTATGCAGGTATAGTAGGTTTCTAAAACAAATAAATGGACCAAAAAAATGTTGACTCATTGACGGATTATTGATGAATAGATCCGTCGAAAATACCACAACTTCGTTCCTTGACATTACCGATTGATATAATTATTGGTAAAGTCATGACATGAAGTAATGACTTTTCCGACGGACTTGTCCATCGGTAATTACTGAAAGACACGTTCGTCGGTAATTACTATCAATTTTCATCAAAGTATCATTTTGTCGATAATTACAGAGGGTCTAGAACATCTGTTGGTAAATTATTACCAAGAAGTGTTTACTGACAGATTTTTTATCGTCAGTAAAACTCAATTACCGACAGATTTTGGCCTTTCTCGACAAATTATGGCTGTCGATAATTTCAATTTCTCTTGTACCGTTTATATCTCTTTTAGATTTTGTTATGTATTTTATTTTATTTTATTGTACTTTCTATTTTGCAGCTGATCTATAGGTGTTTATGATTTCCATTGATTTGGTTTGTGCTTAATGCTTGTCTTGGGGTACGCCTTAGAGCATGATCTAATTGTTGGAAGGTCGTGGACATGGGATTTTAATTGGCTAACTAATCAAATCAAACCAAATATTGCAATTCACTACAAATGTAATTGTGGTTGGTAATTCATTTAGTGCATGCTTTGGATGCTTGGTATGTTAAATAGGTACTTTGTGCATAAGTTGTGAAGTCTTCATGTTGTTTTTCATATTCTGGAGAGTGTGTATTTTTTGTGGTTTATGCTATTTTGGAAAAATGAGTTTCTTGATTCGTCAACTGTTGGATTGAGCTAAAATTTTGATACTTGATCAGTAAGATGGTTTTCTTCAGTTTAATAATTGTGATCTTCATTTGAAGGTTAATAGTTTAAGAAACTTGTCATGAACTATTGCATGACGCTATTTTTCATGTTGTGGCGAGTGTGTATTTTTGTGGTCCGCATAGGCTTTGTAAAATTGAGTTTCTCGGTTTGTTAACCATTGAATTAAGATGAAATTTTGATAGTTTATTAGTGACATGTTGTAATTAATTTTGACCATTTTGATCTTCGTTTGGAGTTATGTAGTTCGAGATATATGCCACACACGGTTGTTGTTTTTCTTGTTGTATTGTGTTGATACTTTTGTTGTGATAAATTGTGATAGGTCCTTGGTTACAGTATATTGGATGTTTCGACATGATGAGTTGATGTATAACTAATTATGTGATATGATATAATATGTATATGTGTACAGTTGTTGATTGTTAATGTATGGAAAGTAGGGGGAAGGCCTTTTCCAAGAGTTGTTGAGTGGGTAGAGTTGTTGATTGTTAATGTATGGAAAGCAGGGGGAAGTCCTTTTCCAAGAGACGTTATTGCGCATGAGAGGTTGAATAGTGGGTTATAAGAGAATGTAATATTGTTTGATATTACTTAGTGATAATATGTTGATGATTGCATGTTTTGGTTTTGGGAACATGTGATGGGTTGTTATCTTGGTTGAGTTTATGCATATGTTGTGATAATGCAAGGTGAGTTATATGTGGGTAAGATATTATTTTATGATGTTTTATTTGGTTAACTCACCGTTGCTTTTGTATGTTGTTTGTTTTTTTATGATGATCGTATAACATGTATGTTCAATGGCGGAGCATAGAAGGAGCTGGGAGGGGCCATGGCCCCCCAAAGATTTTTGAATTTTTTTTTAAATATATATATTTTAAAATTTTTTAAATTATAAGTAGTATATTTTATAAATGGATGAAAACTTTTTATTTCTTTTATAAAATACAACCAATTAATGTTAATAGATAATAAAACATAAAATTTAATATATAAAGAATAAAAATATTTAGGTTTAATTAATCTTTTCGTCACTATTTTCATCTAAAAATATCAAGTTGGTTCTCAAGTTTTTTCTAGTCTCAATTTGGTTATGACTTTTGAAAAATTGATGCAATTTGGTTATTCTCATTAAATTTGTTAAAGCGGAACAAGGA
>Ga0209589_1007524_pt1 | contig 17465 bp, 9 predicted proteins | sample CowpeawhiteBW_FD_187525 | JGI IMG/M metagenome (GOLD analysis project Ga0209589, IMG submission 187525) | Root nodule microbial communities of legume samples collected from California USA - Cow pea white BW (SPAdes) (version 2) | ecosystem: Host-associated > Plants > Roots > Nodule | place: USA...
TAAAGTTTCAAGAACTTGTGCTTTAATAATCTTTTTCATGTTCTTGCATGTTTTCATGGCATCTGCAGCATTGAGCATGTTTGTATGATCATTTGGAACTGGTCTTGATCATTCTTGAGCATTGTTTCTGGTTTAAAATTCAAAATCGCATTTTTGCATTTTTCCCAGTATTTCAATCGACTGTTTTTCAGTTTCAATCGATTAATTATACCAAAACAGAATTTGTTTAGTAAAATCAATTTGTTAACTCTGTTTTTGATCGATTGAAAGTGTATAGTTCAGTATTGTTTGCATCCTAACTTGGTGATCTATTTGATTCAATTAAAGGTGGTTTTTAGCTTGCAACGATAGCCTAAATTTTTAACTAGCCAATTCAACCCCTCCTTCTTGGCTTTTCAACCATTTCAAAACTAACAAACTGTACTGCATATCCAACACAACTTAGCGTCTTCGCACATCCAATAACCTGACTGCAAATTCACCACGTCAACACGGCGCTGACAATAATCATTCCATCAAATTTCTTCCAATAACTTCAGCAAACAAGGATGATTCTCCAAAAACAAGGAATTAATTTTTTTATGTGGAAAATCAAACTAAGTTGTAACCACAAAGCAGACTAAGAAAAAATCTTACCAAACCATAGCTTTTGATACCACTTGTTATGGAAAACACATCATCAATTACGAACATTATCATCTTTACCCCCAAGAATCACCCTATTAGCAAATGAATAAGATAGAAACAAGGAACAAAATAATATAATGTGAAAACTCCAAAATTGGAGAAAAATCACAACCGTTGAATAAAGACAACTAGAGAGTAACACTATGTGAAAATTTGTAATATAGACTACCCTCCCATGTCCTTTGATCTCAAGTACATCCACGCTCCCTAAAGCAAAAAATTTAACTCAAACCTCATAACACTCTATTACAAAAGTATAAGAAAGTCAAATACAAGCTTAGAGTGTGTTTGACTGGGGCAATAAACTAGAGTTCATTATATAGTCACCAACACCCACTCCTTAGCTTATCCTAAGCGATATTGGACTTTCTTTCTAAAACACATTATTTTTGTAGCCCAACAAAAGTTATAAAAGTTATTTGTTTCAAAAAATAATTATAATTATAAAAAAATAGTTACAAAATTTAAAGAGTAAAATGATTAATAAAATAGTTTATATTAAAAGGACAAAATAAATAACAAAATGTAAGCAACAAAAAACAATTACTTAGCAGTTATAAAAAACAATTCTCTTTATTAATAATAATAGTTATAGATTCACGTCATATTACGCATACAAATAGTTTTTTATTAATCATCATTGGTTCGTGGTTTTTTATTCTTTTTTTCTGTATTTTTTTATGTTTTGGATGAGTTGGTTATGGCGCCTTATATGCCTCCTATGAGTTAGGGTTTCGAACGTTGATGTATGTGTCGAAGTGGCGATTTGGCTCACCGTGGTTCAGTCGTGGGTGGTGTCATGTTTTCTGTTCAGATATGGTGTTGAAGAGAGGTTGTTCTGCGTCGTCGGCGGGATGAATGAAGGCGTCGTAAAGTTGTTCCGACGTGATGCAGTGGTCAAAGATGGTGGTGACGACACACTGGCGGCATTTAGGATTTGAATGGTGGTTAGGGTTTCTGATTTGGGAAAAAGGTTGAAGATGATGATGTGGCACACTGTGGTTGGTGCAGATGTGTATACAAGGATCATGGCTACGTGTCATGCTATTATTGGACAAGAAAATACATTTTTTTTAAATTTGCGATGCACATTAGACCTCAGTTCTCTCTAGAACCGAGGCAGTAAGCCTCGCATATGCCTTGGTTCATAACCGAGGCATAAACATATCCTTTTTTATCTTGCCAATATATGCCTCGGGTGTAAAATCGAAGCCAAAAGGTCAAAATAACCGTGACATAATCTCTTTCTTGCGCTAGTGTTAATAGGCTAAATAGTTAATTTAGTACATCAAGGATTCTTTAATTTCATTAATTTTGTTAATGATTGAAGTTATTGAACATTTATTTGTTCTTGTAGTAATTGTGTGTATTTATTAAAAGAAAAATTAAGATTAATATACAATTAACATTGAAATACTCTTTATGTTTTGCTTTATAAATTTTGAATCCTTACTGATTCCTGCAAAGTTAATTGTACGCTAACATTAATTTTTCCTTCTCAAAAACACATCTTATAATTACTTAAGAACAAACATATGTTTAATCACCTCAATTATGAGTTGAAATCATTACATATGTCTAACCCTTTCCCACTTAAAAAAAATGTGGGACTTATAAGATTGGAATGAATCACGCAACCTTCCTTTGCTTGTTGTGGTGCACATTTGGCTTAGAAATGGGCCTATTGCATGTGATGTGAAACTCCGAGTTTCTATGATCTCTTCTTTATGTGTTGGATGAACTTGATCCTATTTTCTAGGATTCTTGGGTTGATTTTTCTAGTTTTATCCTATGTATAAACTGCAGAACTAGAGATGCATCTATTGTACAGCACAAGGCTTTTAGAGAACCCTTTCTAAAGAAGAAGATTTTCAAGAGTGGAGTGAAAAGTTGTCTAAAGACTCTAACATGGCTTTCTCCTCCAAGTCATCTAATACATGGAGATGCTACTATAGTTTGGATGATCTAATTTTCTTGTGTCCAACCAATATGTACTTTCCTAATGATGTGACCACCTTCTTTCTACAAGAACAAGAGTCAACTATTTAAAACTTTCTTATTTAAAATCCCAAAGGTTTCCTGGTTTTAAGTTACTAATATGAACAAAACTTCATTAGATGATATTGGACTAGAGCATGGATACAAGAGACAAGATGTTGTTGTTAGTGGCAGATTCTAAAGGAACTTTAGGTAAATGTGTTGGTTTGTTGATAATTGGCATTATCATGTATTTATTTTAGTTATTTTTATCTTTTATTTTTATTTTATAATTATCTTTTTAGATATTTTAGGTTTTATTTAATAAAATTGGAAAATAAAGTATTTGGTTTATATTTTGTAGATTAGGAGAAAATCCTTGAAGATTTGAAATATTTCCAAGATTATTAGATAAAGGGAAATCTTTGAAGATTAAAGACTACTTTCAAGATTATTATTCAAGTGAAGTACTGACTATTCAAAGATTATCAATAACATCAGTTATCCTTCAAGTTGGTTACTCCAATTACTAGTCAGAATATTTGAAGAATATCTCAAAGATATTGAGTTTCAGAAGATTAAAAGATATATATCCAAGATATTCCAGTACTAGATCAAGTACAAGTTGTAGGCCCAATTGAAAGGTCTATAAATATGGGGCTTTACAGAGTTGAAAAACGACATTCCTTTTAGGAACCCCTTTGGGGGAGAGAGGAATAAATAAACACTCTTGGAGATAAAGACACTTGATCTAAAAACACTTACAATATAAGCGTATTCTAAAGGCTGGAGACATTTAATTTCATTATTATTCTTGCATTCAAAATGTGTAGGAGTAATGAAATCCCTCATTCACAAGAGTTGGCCATAACATATTCTTAATTCTTTGTGAATTTCTCATTTAATATAATTATTTTCCATAATCTCTTGTGTTTTATTCTTGTTTAACTACATAGTCTAGACATGTTGCACATGCGGGAGTACCTACTGATCCAAAAACTAGTTTGGGAAACCTGATTATGATCTTTAATTGCATATTCTAGATATGGTGCATATGTGAGAGTACCTACTGATCCAAAAAATAGTTCGGGAAACCTAATTAGGATAGACCAACTAATGGATTTCACATGCCAAACATAGATGTGGACATTGGTCATTCATAACATCAGAATATTGTTCATTAATGCGAACTTAATGATAAAAAAATGCTACACAAAGAGTTTTTATTATTCAAGTTTTGGTTTGTGTACGAAAAAAATCAAGGTTTGTTACAAAAGGTGTGAATGTGAGAGAAGGAAGAAGAAATATATTGTTTGGCGTCTTTTTCTTTCAATGGAACCATGAAACCCAATCCTAGTAAAGCCTTTACCATATAGTTTTTTAAAATCAAATTAATTGTTTCCATTGTGTGAATTTTGTTTATTTCGTAATCTTGAATTTATTTTTATACATCAAAATGTTTTGTTACTTTTACCATTTATCAGTAAACAAACAATTATCTAAAATCACATTAGTCTCTATGAGAAACGATATCTGGACTTTCTACTGTATTACTTGTGTGATTTGGTACACTTGCTAATTTCGTAACACTTGTGATGTTGAAGTCAAGAAGTTGATAGAATGTTAGACAAAAAGTCCAACACCCTATGATTTTGATTAAGTGTTGGATATAATTAAGTGTAAAAACATGATCATGCTTCATTTAATAGATGTTGAATATAACAAAAAATGGATCTTGTAAGATGCTAGTGTTTGATCTGACAAATGATACAACATTATGAATTCCTAGTTTATTTCTATTGAACCAAGAAAATTCTTAGATGATAAAAACATATAAATGTGAGCTAAACTCTAGAAGACTGTCAACTTCGTATGACACTACAAACATAATTTGATTTAAGGAAACACACATTGTGCAAGAACAAGATAAGCACATCCAACTAATGGGACTTTGACAAAATGAAGAAAGAGTATTTTTGTTGTATAAAGTGCATTGAATGCATGGAACTTTATTTAGCCCATTATACAAAAAGGGAAGGATGTTAAAAAGGGCTAAAGATGCTCAACAACCAAATACATTGATGAAGGCATGACCACCTCTCCTAGCACCATGAAGTTCATCCCCAAAAGAATCACAATAAGCATATAAAAAAGGTAGGTTTCTCCATCTCTTTCCTTATTTAGAATTTCCTTAATTTGAATTCTATTAAGTTGGCTTGGTTGACTATTTTAAGTTGAGTTGTTAACCTTGACTTTTGGTTGACTTGTTAACTCAAAGATTAGCTTAACCTAAAGCCAACATACTAATCTTAATTCATCTTTGTCTTGTAGGAATCAATGAGGTGGCGCATAAATAGGACATGTGGCGCATGAAGACAAGTCCATGTGGAGGAGGAAGAGATGGAAAGACTTTCTATAACCATCTAGAAAGGAGGACCACATGCCTTGGCCACAAAGTTGGTCTAGAAGCATCTAGAATGTGCCTCCCTCATAACTTGGTCGAGAAGAATCCTAAATCTCACCATGTGCTCCTTTGTGACCTACCTTCTAGAATTTACATCTTTCATGTTTTGTTATGTAGCCCTTTTGAATTGTATGTTTTTGCTAAGAGGCCCCTAAACACTTCTATTTAAGGGGACTTCTAACACTTGTACTAGGATTGAACATTTTGGAGAAATTAAGCACCTTTGTGTATAAATCATTGTGAGAGTCTTCCTCCATAAGGAGTGAATGCTTTTAAGCCTTATCTTGAATCTTGATTGAAGTGGCAGCACCATCACTTATCTTTAGAGGAGTCCATGGCTTTTCCTCTCCTTTAAAGTGACGTGCTTCTCACATCTTTCCATTTCTTTTCTTGCCATTTCTATGCTTTCTTTCTCTCCATTTTGGTCTCGGGTTTTTATGTTATTATGCTCTCGATTTTTCTATATTTATACGCAGTCCACTTTGGTTTTCCTTTGAATCAATTCATTCTTCCTTTCTCTTGAGCTTTGTGAGAGGAAACTTCACATCTAGATAGCATGTTATCTTAATGTTCAATGAAATTTCATTTATAGCTTTCTTAATCAACTCACACTATATTCATGAATCTTAAAAAGGAACAAGATAATCCTACATCATTTTGTAAGACTCGTGAAAATTAATTAATTAAATAATTAATTATTTAATAAATGCGGGTAGGGGGAAACATTTATGACATTAAATATTGATTGGTGTAATGTGGAAAAGTACTAGCTCAAGTGGTTGAGAGTACTTTGATTGTGTGAGAGGACTTGAGTTCAAGTCCTATGTATGCCATTTATGTGTTATTTGATTATTTAAATTTTAATATTGTGCATGATCATGTTGTGTGATAACAAGAATATAGAATTATATGAATTGTTGGGTAATGAATGGGGCATTGAATGGACATGGGTTCAAACCTTTGTGGCGCAAATTTAATTCTTTTTTTGCTAAAAATTGGTATGGCATGAATATGAAAAGGTGGAGAGAAACCTAGCAGAAGGGGGCAGCTAGGAGTGGTGATAAGGCAAGTCATTGGCGATCAAAGGAATCTCCCAAATTCAAGTTTTAAGCAAGGAAATTTCAGGTTATGGGAGCTGAACTCGAAATCCTGGGTTAATTGTATTGTTTTGCATAATTGTGTTGCGTGTGTAACCAAATTTTCGTGCCTAAATTGATGGTAGTTGTACTGGAATGTTCTGATGGCATTTGATCAAACATTTATGCAATTGTATGGAAATAATGAGGGGTTTGGGCAATGTATTTGCGACTTATGCTTTAAACTTGGATTTTGGGGATTATTTTGGGTCTGAATTATGTGTACATGTTTGGTGCATTATTCTGGATTGCTGGGCATGAATTGGATTGTGGTTTGGTATGTGGTGCTAGTGTTTGTGTGCGTGAAACAATGCTAGAGTCTACAATTCTCGCCCAAGCGAGCCGGACTCGCCTAGGCGAGATTAACAAGGACTCGAATATTGTTGTTGCTCGAGCATTTCGCTTAGGTGAAGAAATCTGGTTATGGGCGATAGACCATCTCGCTTAGGTGAGTGGAACTCGCTCAGGCGAGAATCCGTGAGGGTCAGATGTTGTGCTAGGGGTCTCTCTCGCCCAGGCGCGAAGTTCAATTGTTGGGCAATGGAGTATCTCGCTCAGGCGAGAAATCGAGGGAGGTCTTGCTGTTAAGTTTAACTCGTCACCTAGACGAGAGATTTTGGCCTTTGGGCGAAAGGTGGTCTCGCCCAAGCGAGAGTGCGAGGTTTATTTTTGTGCGTGGTGCTCACTCAGGCGAGGTAACCTAGCCTAAGCGAGATGAACTGGAGTGCTTAGGCGAGAGTTGGAAGTTTAAGCAAATGATGGATGGATGGTGTGTTTAAAGGCAATCAATTTTGCGGTATTGGATTGATTGGTGTTAGAATGGTGATGCGTGGTCTATAAGGCTTCTAAAGATATCTCAATGGTGGGCTTGCTGGTATTCCTTGGGTTGTGGCCCGAAACGTATCCTTGAGTTGTAGCTCAGGATAGGGGTTAAACACGTGGCATTCTATGGGTTGTGGCCCGGAATGACTTCCATTGAGTTGTGGCTCGGGATAACGGATGAACACGAGGAACTATTGAGTTGTGGCTCGGGTTGACAAGTGTTGTTGGTGTGAGTGTGTTGGTTGTGGCTAGTACGAATGGATTCAGATCGATTGCCCTCCTCAGTGATTTGCTGACGAGTTTGGTAGTCCTGGGACATTACGGACTATGTTCGTATTTGGGAACTCCACCTGGCGTTACGGTGTGTGATCCGTAGCATGGTTCCCGCATGTGCTCTATCGGTTGTGGTCAATAGGTGTGGCAGCAAGGCGCCTTGAGATACTCACTAGAAGATGTAGAACATTGCTAGCATGGTTGTGGCCATGTGGAAGGAATGGAAGGAGTTTCCTTTATGTGCATTGATATTACATGGTTGTGGCCATATGGTAGGAAGGGAACGAGTTTCCTTGATGTGCATTGATATTACATGGTTGTGGCTATGTGAAAGAGAAGGAGGAGGTTCCTTTGTGGTGAAATGATATCATAGATGGTTGTGGCCATGCGGGATAAAAGAAGGGATTTTCTTTTGATGTACTTTATTATATATATATATGATTGATATATATTTATGTGTTATCTTTTTAGCTCACCCTATCTGCTTGTGTTTGGCGATGATCGTGTACGTGGTACACGTGAGCAAATGATATTGCAAGTGGAGCTGGTGAGGCTTAGGCTCGGAGCGTGGGCTAGCTTAGGAGTTTTTATGATTTGTGTTTTGAAAAATAAACTGTAAACATTATAGGTTTTTTTTTTTGTTTGGCGTTTTATAAATTATGGAATATTGGACTATTCTTAGTTTTTAATAAAGTTTTAAATTTCCCACGCTTTATGGGAAATGAAGTATTATTAATTGCGATGTAATTTTGTTTTATTTTTGTTTTATTTTGATTTAAACCAGTAATATCCTGACGGGATTTTACACATTTAGTATCTAGAGCTTAGGTTGTCTTTGAATATGGTGTTTTCTTGTGCTAACAATTGGTTTCTTTGTCTTGGCTCAATGAGAGGCTCTCCATTTTGATGTTCCTAACTGGTGGACAAATTTTATTTCCACTCCATTAAGAGGTTCAAGTATCTAAAAGTCTCTCTTTAAATTCTTATGTGGATAAAGTGAAAACGTGCCTTATGATGTTTGAAAATATGTTGGCTGAGAGTTCTTTTACCTTGTTACCATGCCAAAATTTTCTTAAGTTTTCCTTCTTAATCTTGAACTTTGCTTGAGTCTTATGTCATATGCTATTTGATGTTTTCTTGCCTTTATGATCAAGTACTTAAATATTACATTAGTATATGTCTTGTTGATGTATGCTCTTTGAAATTGATTTTGGCCTACAAATTTGTGGAACTAAGTGTCCAAGCCACCTAAAATTCATTTTCACCAATTTATGAAGCTAGTGGCCAAAGAAGAAAATTTTTACACCTATTTTTGCTTAGAAGCCTAGAGCAATCTTGCTCTTTAGTGAACTCAAAATGTGTTTTTCACTAGGTGATATGCTACTAGTTTTCATATTATGCTTCCTACCACATGCAAAACCTGCATATCTAGAACAACCAAACAACAAATATTTTCATTTAATCTAATGTTTACATGAAATATAATACAATCCTAACCAGATGAATATACATATAAGATTCACATGAAAACTCATAAAATACTTAACATCATCTTCTATAAACACTAAAAAGAAACAAAGCCCACTACTTACAAACTTCCTTTAAGACTCTTTGCTCCATTGAAGACACATCACTGAAAAAATATGCACAATGAACAGTTTGAGTCAACAATCTTTTAGTGATAAATACTTAAGATGTGAGTTATAAATTGTACATATTATTATATCCCATGAGTCAAAAATGTTTGTGGATATGATTCTATACATGTGTCTCATGGTATAATATCCATACTTATAGCTCCCTAGTTGATGTGAGCACTACAAGTTGAATTTATATAATATCATAAATTTGATATAACACAATAAATAAATTAATAAAAAAAACTTACGCTTGTAGTGTGCTTTTAATTGTCAAAGTGTTAGGTTTCTTATGTAATGGACACAAAAGAACCAAAAGAGACTTCTGAGGAAGAATTACTAGCAATTGCTAGTGACCCCTTGATAATATTATTTTTTTATCAAAATCTTAGTCATCTTTTATTTACAAAATCAAATTCTCTAGCTTTTAAACCTTTTTATCTTCAATTTTAGCCTGCTTTTGCAAATAATTACATTTTTGGGTTACAATAATATAATTTTGCAAATTATATTAGTGTAACCACTAATATAATTTTACCATTAATCCTTATTTGTTTGTGTAAATTTTGTGTTAGGAAGCTTATGTCTCAAACCGCAATCCTTGGAAGTAATCAAGAACCTGAATTAAAAGAAGTGTAGGGCGTTGTTCGCCACAAAAGCTAAGTCCAACACTACAAAGTCAGAAACCAATTCTATTGTAGAGGTTTTGTAGAGGTGGCTAGCGTTGGGTGCCAGCTGCATAAGGCCAGGCGTTAGCAAATCAGAGAGCCCATGCCACTTCAAGGTTGGCCAACATCGAGCGCCACTTATGTTGACAATTTTGTCCTATTTCTACTTGGTTGCTCGAAGGAAAGTTATCTTTGGTGGTTAAAGATGCAAAAACACTCTTTGGGAGAGCTTGGAGGTCTGCTAGGGTTTGTGGAAACTATCCCTTTTTCCTCTTTGTATCTCCTTCTTCTTCCATTTCTCCATTTGTAAGCTTGGGCTCTCCATGACAAAGAAGAGTTAAAATCATTTTGTTAGGGGTAGATGTAACCATTAAACTCTCTTGTATTTTGCAAATGCTTTATATATATATATATATATATATATATATATATATATATATATATATATATATATATATATATATATTCCATTAATTGCTAGTATTCTTGTTTCCTTACTTAATGTTTGCTTGGTTTGATCACCCATAGCGTGATACTTGGTTCATTAGGTGTTGAAAAATATCTTTTGAAACCTAGAAATGAAACAAGATACCTAATGAAGCTTGTGTCTAGGAATTGGAATAAGGAAAAGGACACACTGAGATCACAAAACAATTCCAATTCCAGTTTCTTTCTCTTGACTTTGCTTTCTCCTTTCTTTTGGCTTGAAGTTGAAGAACTCAAGTGAGATAGGTTCATGTTTTTCAAGAAATTGCATTCCATTCGGTACATTTTATGCAAATAATGTTTTTCTTTTAATTTCCATCGTTTATCTCTACTATTTTCTCTTTTATTTCATTTATGATGTTGTTGTGGTGCTTCTATTATCTTTTCTACTATTTTTGGCTTGATTACACTTTGAATTTGAGTTAGATCCTGATTTCTTCCATAATGGGCTAGGTTTTAGTTATGGATTCATCCCAATAACCTAGTGTGTCCAAAAGACCTCAAATACCAAGGTTTTGATGTTAAACCTAGTCATTGGGAGCTGATTTGGTGAAAAACTCAAAGTTCAAATTGTTCTTGAGTATTTTCATTTGTGATTTCCAATTTTTGTATGTGAATTCTATACGTTTTGAGTAGTGAACAATTTGTGTAGCTAAGATTGATTATTCTTAATGTGTTGCATCGTTTAATTTCGTATTAAGTCAAAAAATGGGAAAAATTGGCATTGATGGTTAAGTTCGTTAATTATGTTCTTCAGTATAATTTAGGGTTCAAATTTTAGGATTTTCGTTTCTGCTGCATAATTTGCTTTCATTCTTGTTTATACATTTTATTCATCTCTTTGGGAATCATTCTTCACCATTATTTCATTCATTGCATTGCACTACATCTATCACAATTCATATCCTGCATTTTTTAGACTTATGAACTCTAGTTTCGCGATGATTTTTGAGTTACTGGTTTTAATTGTGTTTTTATGTTTCCTTAGGTTTTGATAAGTAATAAACATGCATATTAATTGTTATTATCCATTAGATTGCATTCCATTACATTGCATTGTGAACAACTTGTCTCATGATCATCTTGCATTTCATCAAACACCTTGAGTGCAGAATGAGCCAGTGTGAATTTACATCAAACAGTTGGTTGGTTTAGTATTTTCATGAATCTCTAGCATCTTTATGAGTCAGTATTCATAAACCAGTTTCAGTAGACCATTCCAATTATTCATCACAACATTCAGATGAGCATATAGAGTAGACTTTTCATGTTTCTAGTTTTAAGTAAGCATAACTTATAGTTAAGTGTTTTATTAGTTATATTTCTCCACCATAACTCTCATATGTATATGCATCTTAATTTAGTCTTGTCCATGAATTGACACTCGAGTTTTCCCTACTATTATATTTTAAAGAAAGGGGAAATTGGTTTTGATTGAACTTAAAGCGGTTAAGATTTTTAGTTCATCACACTTATTTATGAAAATGCCACTGATTCACTTTCTATACCAATTTTGGGGCTAACCACTATAGAAAGTCTTCCACATATTTACAAATCTGCCACCGCATCACTTATTATGTCGGGTGGAATATAACCACTATAAAAAGTCGTCATAAAAAGTGTTTTTGCACTAGTGTTAGCCAAGAGTGACATTTAACAAAGAGTACTCGATTATTGACTAGGAGTAACTATTGTTGAAATACTTTAATGCTAGAAGTGACTTGTGAAATAATGCTTGCTTAAGTCGAAAGTGACTTGTAAAAAGAATACTTGAACAAGGCCAGTTAGAAGTGGTAGAGAACCAAAAGAATACTTGTGTTGAGCTACGAATGACTTAGGAAAGTATACTTGTTTAAGGCATGAATGGCTTGAGAAAGAATATTTGGTTGAGCTATATGAATGGCTTAGTAAAAGAGTACTCAAGGGGTTAACCAAGAATGACTTGGTAAAAGAGTACTTAACAGGTTAGTCAAGAGTGGCTACGAGTCCAAACAATACTCAAGGGGTCATAAGTGGTTACAAGCCCAAAGAATACATGTATTGTACCTTGCAGTATTAGTTTGCTTAGTGAAATTCAATTAGTTGATTGATAATTAGATATAGTTTGTTGGATCAGACGAACCAATATAAAAATACCATATATATACATTTCTCTTTATGGCTTTACTTTGCATGTTATTATTTACGCTAACATAGAATAAGAAACATTGAAAACAAACTCAAAGAAAATTTTCCCATATAACAAATAAATTAATTAAAGCTCAAATCTTTGTACGATACACTTCATCAAATGCAATTATGAATAATTGGTTGCTTAATATATAAAACTTTCATTTGAATATTCTCTATGAGATGATATTTGCAAAAAGTTTTGATTGTTGTATTTTTCCTTGTTTTCTTAGTTGTTGTTAAAGCTCAACCTTTAAACGGTTTAGTGCCTCACAATGCCTAAAGGAAAAGATTCAACATTCAATGATGACAGCATTCAATGATGGTAACATTCAATGATGGTAGAATAATTTGTAGTAAAAGGAGCATCCATCACAAGGCCACCAATATTTATAAGAAATGATTATTTTTACTAGAAGGATAGAATGAAAGTTTTTAGCAAGTCTACACAATATAAAGTGTGGCAAATCATATTCTAAGGAGACATCAAATTAAGACCTCTAAAAAAGATTGGACATTGATTGAGTTTGATTAGATGGAATTCAATGACAAGGCAATCAAAGATTTAATCGATGCTTTATCAAAAGAAATATACAATGAAATATGTTATTAAAAACAACTAAGGAGGTATTGAACTTCTTAGAACAATGAAATGGAGGATGCATAGACGATGAGTTAGATTCAAGCTCCAATTCTGAATGTAATGCTAAGAAATTTGATCTTTGCCATAAACTTAACACAGAAGAAGATGCATAAAAATTTGTATCTAAGCCTATTTTAGGTGCAAATTCCTCATATTTATCATCCTGCGATGAAAATGAGACTGTTATCTCTTACAACGAGTGTGTCATAGAATGCAATTCCACATATAAGTATTATTTAAAATCCAAACAAAATGTTAACCCTACACTTATTGAAAATGAAAAACTCTTTCAAGACGAAAATTGCTTCTAATAAGGAGATGTACATTCTGAATCAGATTGTACTCATACACAATAAAATCTGAGTTCCTTAATGAAAAATTCAAGTTGTTTTAATCTCTTTTTTTAAAAGTTTCTCTAAGATCAAACTTGTCTCTTGTACCAACATTTTGACTCGTGCAACGCAGGGTTTGTTGAAATAAAGATTTATTAAATGTTTATAAGAATATTTTTATTATATATAAAAAATAATAAAATTTATAAGATATTTATTTAAAATAATAAAAAATAAAAAAATTATGATAAGTTTGTTTATAATAATATAAATTATAAAATAATAAATAATATAAGTTTTAGAAAATATGTTAAGTTTAGAACAAATTGAATAATAAAAGATATTTATGTGTCAAATGGTATTTGGAATATAAATAAACAATTGTAATTACGATTTTATAAAAATCACTCGTCTTTTAAACACACCATTAAAGTTGTATTAAATTATTCAAATTTTTGGAATGAAGTTGATATTTGTATTAAACAAACCATTAAAGTTGTCATTCCATTTTTTTAGTATATGTCATTCAATTAAGTCTTTTGATAAAAGATTTAAATTTAAAATCCAAATTCAAAATAATAGTATTGAAATATGGTAGTCTGAAATAGACAACAAAAGTATAATTTTATAAAGTAGTATTTGACAGTATGAAATTTAAGATACACTAAAAATTATTGGTTGAGAAATGTGGCCGAGGGTGCTATCTTCGAACTTGTTGGCTAATATGATCATCGAGTACGTCATTGGAGCTCCCCATCTTCTTCTCGACAACAATGAGACTCGCATACAATGGAGCTTCCTATCTTCTCTATTTCTCTGACCCTAAACATGTCAATTACGTTATTAGTTTGCTCCGTTCGTTTACATCCTTTTAGCATTAGAGTTTCTGGTTTTAACTGAAATTTTTGTCATAGTTGAAGGAAAAGTTACAGAGGACCGATCTGGAATTGGAATCGGAATCGTACCAGGATAAGATCAAGGAGAATCAGGAGAAGATTATGCTCAATAAGAAGTTGAGGTAGCTAACTATGTTCTTTGTTTATTGAATTTGGATCTTGTACCGCGGATTTCTAGAGTTCGAATTCTGCTTGTAGAATCAGATGGAAGTGTTATTGATTTTTTCAGATTCTTCTTGGATTATTATGTTGTAATTCTAGGCAATTTTAGTTACCAGAGACACTGGACACATTGGGGGTTTGTTCACTTCTATAATGTTTTCTACATCCTTATTTTAATGGAATTTCTCTGTTATTGTTAGCTTAATTTTTTATTATCAGAGGAATTAGCAGAATTTGGGACATTTGTGCATAATATAACATATATCATGACATTTATTCATTTGAGAAAGCTCTGACTACATAATTGATGGTAGTAAGAGAATGATATTTCTAATTACAAAACTTCGGTAAAGATAAGACAATTTTATAATATATAAGTGAGGTATAAACCTTACCTTACAAGCCGATTTTGTGAGGTTGAGTTAGGCTTAAAACTCATTTCTAACAGTGGACATCAAAACTCGACCATGTATATTGGTATACATTTGGAAAAAATACTTGCAACATCTATTTTCAGAAAAATAACATTGTCTATTTTACCATTCTAGTGTTACTCGGACAACGAAATTAATAGGCTTTGAAGGTTGACTATTTACATAAGAGAACTAAAACATAAATGAACTAGCATTGTGACTACACCAAATTCTTGCCTTGAAAAGAGTTCGGCAAACACTATAGGTTTGCATTGGTGCATTCAATTTTTTAATATTAGAAACAATTATATTCAAAAAAACAATTATATTAATGGTACAATTACATGGTCAAAATAACTGCATTGTAAATACAATTACATTAGAAATTGACAAATATTTTCTCCACTTCATCACTTTTGTACAAATAGTATAAATAATTTAGTTGGAACCTACTTTGTTAGCTTCATGACTTTTTTTCTTTCAACTGATTATTGATTTTGTTTACTAAATTGAACAATATATAGTTAGAATGTAGAAATTAAAATAGTGATGTAAATAAAACCTTCATGAAAAGGGTTTGTACTAATTGAAAGAGTAGAGTTATAATTGGTATAATACTAAATAAAATATCGCGTAAATTGATATCTTGGAACATAATAATTATTACAACGTCAGAAAACCCTTCGCATTACAAGGGTTGCAACAAATTTATAATATTAATTGCATTGTCTAGAAAAGTTAAAATTTTTCAAATAAAGCAAAAAACAAAACAAAAATATTAATATTAATATAACTAAAGAAAAATCTAACCGTCCATACAACTAAAGAAAAATATAATTTTCATATATCAAACAAAATTGTTTACATTACAAGAAAAAAAAGTGATTTTCTTTTTCACATATTTACAAGTTACTAGTTTGAGACCCCGCACGGGTCGGTCTTTTTTTTTTTAATTATCATATTATATTTTTTTACTATAGGATTGTTATTAAAAATAATGATTTGGGTTAAGAAAATTATATCACGATTGTTAAAATAATAGTAACTATGTAAAACACAGTAGTTAAAAAATACTAAATATGTAAAAAACTAATTTATTAATCCGTTAGTTATTCAAAATTCCGTTGATACATAATTATATGAATAATTTTTTTGCATTATAAGAGATATATAATTATATTGATGTTTGAGATCAACAATGTTCTAAATATAATAATTGAGCAGGTTTTTTTATTTCATTATTACATCTTGAATTCTCTTAGAAATGGAGTTATTATAAATAAAATTACGTATAGTTTGTCTTGGAATATAAAGTATTATGAATGTTTAGATTGAGTACTAAATGAAACTTACTGAAATAATAATCATTTATATACAATTATTTATATACAATTGATATTAAAAGGTTATTCTAAGTTTTGTTTTGATTGTTTGGACTCTTTAAAGAAATAATAACGGCTTTTCAATCAAACTATCCAGTTTTATATTTTGGATATAGTAGTTATACAAACTAAATATTTTGTAATTGAAGTGAATTCATTTAAACATAATATTCATATTAAAGGGTAGTGCATAAAAATTGGAGGGGTGAACTTATAAAAGCCCATGCGGTTTAGGGATGACGGCGGGGATGAGTTTCACTATTCCATACCTATCCTCATAAAAACATTTATCCCCATCTCCATACCCAAACCCAACGGGTATCAAACTTTTGTCCCATCCCCATCCCCATCCCCACTAGGTAACGGGTATAATCTCGTACCCATACCCGTACCCGTTTTCTTACTACTTTAATATTAATTTTAATTAATTTTTATAAGATAATAAAAAATTACGATAAATGAAACATAATATTATCAAATATTCAATATTAGGAGTATGGTTGTTTCCTCGATATCAAATACTTTGAAATAAATTATAATTGTTTACATTTTAGATTAGAATACCAAATAAAATTTAATGAGAACCAAAACATCTATTAAATTTGCAAACATTAATGAAACCTAGTTGATAAATTTTAAAAATATTTTTAAAAAAATATAAAAGGAAAAAAATATTTTTAAAAAAATATAAAAAGAAAAAATATTTAAATTAAAATATATTTTAAATTTTTGTTTACTTCAATTTTTTAAATTATAATGAATATATTTTTTATACACTAATAAAAGTTATAGTACATCACTTGATCAAAATGACGCAAAGAACAAATAATAAACATAATAATAAAATATTAACATAGATCTTGTATCTTTTAAACTCCAATATATGTTGGATGGTGATAAAAAAAATTCATGGCAATTACATTAAATTTTTATATTGTAGTAAATAAAAATTATTTATACAATTATAATGAAAAAATTAAAGTATGATTGTAATGAGTTAGAAAATAAAAAATAGTTAGATAAAATTTATCGAAATAGTATTCTACATGATGAAAATAAATAAAAATAAAAATATTAAAAAATTAACAAATGTGTGTCTTATAAACAATTTGGAGACTATTGGAATGAATTGCACAAAGAAAATCAAATGTATAATTAAGGGTATGATAAGACGAAAAATATCTTAGATATCTAAGAAAACTTTTCAAATATCAACATATATACTCAATGGTTGAGCAATAACAAAAATTGTTTTAGCGAAATAAAAGAGTTCTTCAAATGAAAAAAAAAAATAATAATAATAAGTAAAGATTTTTTT
>Ga0209589_1007525_pt1 | contig 17465 bp, 18 predicted proteins | sample CowpeawhiteBW_FD_187525 | JGI IMG/M metagenome (GOLD analysis project Ga0209589, IMG submission 187525) | Root nodule microbial communities of legume samples collected from California USA - Cow pea white BW (SPAdes) (version 2) | ecosystem: Host-associated > Plants > Roots > Nodule | place: USA...
ATCTATGGGACTATAAATACCCATGTATCCTACCATTTTGTAACATCAAGAACAACTAACACAACATCCAATACAACTACTCTCAACTACAAATACACTTCTCCAACTACTACTTTCACACTCTACTATCTACACATTTTCTCTATCCCTTCAACTATCCCTTTCACAACCTTGAATTACTATCAACTATTGTAAACCAAAAGCTTTTAAGATGAAACTTTGCATATGAAGTGAAAATAAAGGAACAACAACTACACTACCCATGCTTTGCAGCTCACCAATCGTAGTACCAAAACGTGACCCTCTTACATGTAGAAAACCCACACATGCTAAGGACCCATTACAAACCTAAAAGAAAAGAAAAAGGAGTTGGTTCCATATTACCCACCATGCATCAAGAACCCCAAGGTTTTCCTCTCTCCGATCCCATGTTATGCCGCTCACATCAATAATATAGATTAACCTTATACTTCTAAACCATCAACGCATGCCATTCAAACATCAAAGATAGAGGCATATAGCAGAAGAAAAATAGAACCGCACCATGCCAAAAATCATCCAACAACCATGAAAAACCAACGTCCCGAACAATATCAGAATTAATCATCTAAAAATACATGCAAAATAGGAAATTCATAGGTTCAAGCTTCATCCATCAAGCAATAAGAAAACAAGAGAGAAAACAAGGTTGGCTTTCCCTACCTTGTGTAGAAGTCCCTCCAAAATACGCTTCTCTAGTCTACGAATACTGCATGCAGAGTCACCTCCACTTGCACACTTGCTTCCACTCTCAGCTCTTCAGAGTCTCTTGGTCTCTTCTCCTCCCTTTTCTCCCTAACTATACCTAAACTCTTTAACTTAAAGGTATACCCTAAATATTTAGTTAAGATTTTGTAGATTTGAAAAAAAAAACAATATTTAGTTGGTCGTTTTTATTCACATGGCAGCAACGTTTCTTCAGTTTTATAAAAGAACCATAACAGCAAAATAAAAAAACGAAAATGATATTTGAAGAAAATTTTTGGACTCAATTTTGACATAGATGAGGTGGCACAACAGTTAAGTTTTTTAAATTAATTTTCATTAAAAGGTTTTAACTCTTGCACGTGCAGATACTTTTTGGAGGCAAAAGAAAAAAACATTGTGTTTTGTAGAGAGAAGACAAAGACATTTTGTTTTGTTGAGAGAAGACACAGGTGACGAAAATACATCGTCGAGAACAAGGGTTTCCGTTGTCATCATCCACGCCCACAGTCATTTGTGAGTTTCCTTTAATTTTATCTCACACCTTCATCATTTTTGGGTTGGTAACCCAATCATGATTTGTTTATTTCTTTGGTATAGAGAACCTGCAACCCAAACATCGAAATGTTTGGTCTGTGTGAGATTCACCAGAAAAGTTGAAACATTGAGTTTATTTAAGCAAAAAGGTTAAATTTTTGGGTAGTAGGAGTCATTGTAAGCAAAGAATGCGGTAAGAGTGATTGCAAGGTTAGGAGAATCAATTTTTTTGAGTGCTGTTGTTGGAATCCTTCCTTCGCCGACGTTCATTCATTGTGGGTTCTGTATGTGGGGAGTAGTGTTGGAATAAGTGAGGAGTTATTGTATACTTTTTTATTATAAGTTGCAGTAACTCAAAATATGAAACAAAAATTGGTACTGATGACCAAAATATCCAACATAACTTCTCACTTAATTGTTCTCCACTCCTCACTTTCGAACATAATGTGACTCGAAAATTTCAAAAAATCCGCGTAGCCAGATTACCCAGTATTTAATGTCATGGTCATGGAAATGAATTTGTACTATGTTAAGGTTAGTGTGAGGATATTATGTTCACAATGAAGTTTGATTTTTATATAAAAACTGGGTAATGAAGACCAAAATAGTCATCACAACTCCTCACTTACTACCTTTGTACTCCCCACTTACGAACAATATCAATATTAGCATAATTTCAAAAAGGTCCACCATCCAAATAACCCAGTGTCAACACCCAATTTCGTCTGGGTAAATGTGCTTGTTTGGTTAAAAATAATAATAATAATAATAATAATAATAATAATAATAAAAATTATATATAATGTAATAATAATAATAAGTAATAAAATAAAATAAAAAAATATGTTTTGATTGATGGTAGGTTTTTAAACTTTAATTTTACCGTGGGAAGAAAGAAAAAAAAAGAAAAAAACCCAAGAGCAGGAGAATCTAATTTATTGTTAATTATCACACTCTTTTCATGAGTCCAAATGTTTTACATATTTTTACCCTCTCTGTTTGCTATTTACACTCTTCGCATGACATGTCAAAAAAGGACGTTTCATAATTTCTGTTTTTAGAGAAGCGTATAATATTAAGAGCAATATTTTTTTATATAATAATTTGAATAAATATCGTGCATTTACACTTATGTGCGTTGTGAGTCTGAGAAGGTATTATTTTAATTAGAAGCAAATATTCCCGATAATAATACTTTTAGAGAATGGTACGATTTTAATATTTAGAAGAAAGTATTTCTGGTAATAATTAGAATCAATTATATGAATAATATGTTATGATTTGATCACGATCTTTATGTGATAGAAAATATGATTATAGTAATTACAGGAAATATTTCGTTAATAATTATAATCAATATCGTGGATATTATGCACTAAATTAACAAGACCAATTTTTCCCCATATATTTTATTATAATTAAATACTAGGATCTCAGTGGTACCCAAGAGGCCTATATAAGCACAAAATTTATTTAATGCAGGGGGAGAAAAAAAGATGGAAAAACCCCTCTCCTTTTTATCACAAAGCACACACACACAAGAGGGGGTCATCTTAAGAGGTAAATTGTCTTTGCTCTTAATGCTTTTCATGATTCTCTTATAACATCAAATATATGATTGTTTGAATTGTTGTATGATTAAATGTGTTCGGGGTTCTCATGTTAAATGATTTTGGGTTTGTTGTTGATGTGCTCAACCTTTCTCTTTTCCTTTATTTTTATCTTGATAAATAAAAAGATTTCTTTCGTAGGCTTTAATTCTCTCTAAACAAAAATAATAATAAAATAATAAAAAAATTATATTTTTTTCTTTGATATAAGTATTGCATACCATGTCAAGTCTCGGACTTGCTTGGTAATCAAAACACTTCTTCGTAGCCTTTTTTGTTCTTAAAAGGAAATTAATAACAATAAAAATATAAAAATATAAAATTATAAAATTATTTTTAATATCATGTCAAATCTCGGATTTGCTTGGTAACTAAACCTTTTATCATGTAGAATCTCGGGTTCTCTTGATATTAATGAAATACACATACACATAAAAATCTTGAAAATTAAAAAAATAAAATAATAATATCAAACAATAAATATTTGTATAAAGAACTACGTTATCTCCGATTTTCCAAATGGAAATATGTAGGAGCGAGGTACAATCCTCGTCGGGCCCAAACATATAAAAAAATAATTTTGTTTTAATCTTTAATATTTTGTAGGTGTTTTTATTTTGTTTGATTTTTTTTGGGGAATAACAAATATTTTAAACATCGAATTTTATCTTGCACACTTAATTAAAGAAGGAACCGTCTTAAGACGGACGTTGTGGGCTAATACCTTCCCCACATGTAACTGACTCTCGAATCCAAATTTGGTTTTGAAGACCATTATTTTTAAGGTTTTTCTATAGTTTTCCATAATAAACTATGGTGGCGACTCCTCTGCTTTTTTTAAATTATTTTTGTCGTCCCGCCGTGATCTCGGTTGCGACACCCAGTAATGAATGTTGTCGTACTGACTAAATTTTTTATGTACATAATGTACCATGCATGAATCATTCCATAAGTGGTGACTTAATGTATTGCAAATTGATTTCCACAACCTATTCAGTTATCTTAATTATGTTGGTTTTTTCGAAAAGTAATCATCAATAACTGATAACATAACTGGGGAGCACTGACTAAAAAAGTGGGGAGTGGTGATGAATATTTTGGTCTAATAATTTCCACTTTAAAAATGGAATTAAAACTTGATAACCTTAATGTACTGCAAATTGATTTTCACTACCTAAATACTCAATATTCGATTATCTTCTATAATTGGATTTTTTATAAAAGTAACCATCAATAACTGAATCCATAAGTGTGGAGCGCTGACAAAAAAAGTGGGGAGTGGTGATGAATATTTTGGTCTAATAATTTCCACTTTAAAAATGGAGTACAAACTTTATTGTCCACACAACATGATGACCTTAATGTACAAGAAATTGATTTCCACTACCCAAACACTCAATATTCGATTATCTTCATTACTTGGGTTTTTTTAATAAAGGTAACCATCAACAACTCAATCCATAAGTGGGGAGTACTGACTGAAAAGGTGGGGAGGGGTGTTGAAGATTTTGGTCTAATTTCAACTTCAAAAATGAGGTTCAAAGTTTATTGCCCACAAAACACAATGACCTTAATATACTACAAATTGATTTCCATTACCTAAATACTCACTTTTTGGTTATGTTCATTACTTGGATTTATTGTAAAAGTAATCATCTATAACTGATAACATATGTCGAGACTACTGACTCAAAAAGTGGGGAGTGATGATAAATATTTTGGACTTTTTAATAGTATTTCATTGAAGTGAAAAATTAGGTGTCAGAAAATGATCCATACAGTGACCGTGATTTTCTAAAAAATGATTTCAATTACCAAAACATAGAATATTGGATTATGTTATTGGTTGTGATTTTTTTAAAATGGTTCATCAATGACTCATTAAATAAGTGGGGAGTATGGATTAAATAAATGGGTAGTCATGATCAATATTTTGTTCATTTTTTGCAATTTTTAAATGAAATACATAGTAAATTGTGAACACAAAATCCTCAAACTCACCTAAATGTAGTTAAAAATCATTTCCATGTCAAAAAAGTTGCAAAATTGGGTTACGTGCTTGGGTGACTTTTTCTAAAATGTCCCAAAATTGAATTATAATGTTAATGGGTAGTACAAAAGGTTAAAGTGGGGAGGTCTGAAGGATATTTTGTTCATTACTGTTGTTGTTAAATTAAAGTTCCAACATTATCTTACGAAGTTTGTGGGTAGTAATGTTGTATTCAGTGGAGAGTTATATTGGATTTTTAGGTCAAGAGTTGAAAATTTGGCTTATTATTCAACCACTATTTCAAGTTTTTTTGGGAACAACTGCAGGATTATTTGGGGAGTTTTATTCAACATCACCACATCCTTTAACAACCTTATATTCATCACAAGTAATATATAAAGAACCTTACTTCCATATTGATAATAATTAAATGTCCATAATTGTTCTTCTTATTAAAAACATAAACACAAGAAATTTAGACTTACATTTTCATCTAATAAGGCATCAAAATAAACTTGTCTATCCATATTTCAATCATTCCACAAAACAAAAGGTCTGCTACTGTCAACATATAATTCTGCATAACTTAACATTGCACTTAATATACACAAACAACAAAGTTGTAAATTGCTTTTCATGACAACTTCGATATTAGGCCTGACGTAGAAGTGGGGACCCATTTCAACTATGCTTACTTTATACTCACCACTTATGGAATGATTCAAGCATGGTACATTATGTACATAAAAAATTTAGTCAGTACGACAACATTCATTACTGGGTTATTTGGATGATGGACCTTTTTGAAATTATGCTAATACTGATATTGTTCGTAAGTGGGGAGTACAAAGGTAGTAAGTGAGGAGTTGTGATGACTATTTTGGTCTTCATTACCCAGTTTTTATATTAAAATCAAACTTCATTGTGAACATAATATCCTCACACTAGCCTTAACATAGTACAAATTCATTTCCATGACCATGACATTAAATACTGGGTAATCTGGCTACGCAGATTTTTTGAAATTTTCGAGTCACATTATGTTCGAAAGTGAGGAGTGGAGAACAATTAAGTGAGAAGTTATGTTGGATATTTTGGTCATCAGTACCAATTTTTGTTTCATATTTTGAGTTACTGCAACTGATAATAAAATAGTATACAATAACTCCTCACTTATTCCAACACTACTCCCCACACACAGAACCCACAATGAATGAACGTCGACGAGGAAGGATTCGAACAACAGCACTCAAAAAACTTGATTCTCCCAACCTTGCAATCACTCTTACCGCATTCTTTGATTACAATGACTCCTACTACCTAAAAATTTAACCTTTTTGATTAAATAAACTCAATGTTTCAACTTTTCTGGTGAATCTCACACAGACCAAACATTTCGATGTTTGGGTTGCAGGTTCTCTGTACCAAAGAAATAAACAAATCATGATTGGGTTACCAACCCAGAAATGATGAAGGTGTGAGATAAAATTAAAGGAAACTCACAAACGATTATGGGCGTGGATGATGGCAACGGAAACCCTTGTTCTCGACGATGTATTTTCATCACCTGTGTCTTCTCTCAACAAAACAAAATGCCTTTGTCTTCTCTCTGCAAAACACAATGTTTTTTTCTTTTGCCTCCAAAAAGTATTTGCACGTGCAAGAGTTAAAACCTTTTAATAAAAATTAATTTAAAAAACTTAACTGCTGTGCCACCTCATCTATGTAAAAATTGAGTCCAAAAATTTTGTTCAAATATCATTTTCGATAAAAAAAAACTGCATGACCAATGGAGCAGAGAGAAATAAAAGAAGAATTGAAAGTTTTGAATGGAATACTGCATGTGAATTTAATGCGGAAGAGAGAATAAACTTAAGAAAGTTTCGTGGGCCCCACTCCTTAGAGGAGAAAAATTGAATTTAAAACCAACACATAAAGCAAATTTCGGCCGACCATGTTCAAACCCAGCAGCTGCACACATTGCACACAACTTCCACCACTAGGCTACATGCCATCACATGATATAAGATGCACAATAGGTATAAAACCACTTCTTTTTGACAAACCATAATTATTTAAATTAAATAAACAACAACTTAGTTTACTCAATTAATTAAATAAATACAACAATCACTTAAATCACTCCAATAATAATTATTCCACATTTAATAAATTTATAACCTAATTAAATTAATAACCTAATTAAATTAAATAAATCAACCATCTTAATCAAGTCATAAATTTTTTTCCATGTGTTTCCCTTTAGTATAATTTTCTCTGGGTCTTACAATCAAGCCCGCGATTTGTATCAGAAACCACCTGTTCAAAGTAATCAGCTCAAGCAAGGTTGGAAAAATGACGTGGGCTAGGGTCAAAGTGCAAAGAGAGATTTTGTTCACTTTACTCTGCTTCCAGTAACATATACAGAGTTGTTACCAGACCTTCTTCACCATAAGTTGGTAGCAATATGTCCTATGAAGCCATTGTAACCTCCTTATCCCAAGAGCTGTGATTCTGATGCTAAATGCGATTATCATGGAGGAGAGGCGGGTCATTCAATAGAGAGATGTCTGGCTCTTAAATTCAAGGTACAATCATTGTTAGGTTCTGGATGGTTGACTTTTCAATAGGATAATCTCAACATTGAAAATAATACTCTATCCGGACATGGGAATGCTTCAACAATGCGATCATGCAGTGGGAGGAGCATAGTCTGTTGAAAGATGCAAGGAAAGTTTGAAGCTCCATGAAATTTGTCTTTGAAACTTTGTGTAAAATTGGATGGTTGAAGTATGAAACAAAGTCCAATGATAAGTGTGGTATCCATCTGGGTGATGAGCATTCTATGGAGGATTGTTTAGAGTTAAAGCAAATACTTCAAGAGCTAATGGACAGATAAATAATGCAGGTGAGTCGGCAGGATCTAGAGGGAGAGGTTTTTGCTCAAATGGGAGAGGAGCGAAATATAAATGGACCCAAATCCTTGGTGGTCCACTTTACTAAAACTTCATGTATGCCAGAAGGAAGACAACATGTTGTAATACAAGCTCCTTCCACTTTCCCATATAAGAATGAGAAAGCGGTGGCCTGGAAATATGGTGTTCAGGTTATCAAGGGAGGTGAACAATATACTAGGGCACTTGCATCTATAATAGATAATATTGTTGGGATTGGAGGTATGACGAGAAGTGGTTGTATATTCGCACCAAGAGACCTAAGAAGGGGACAAGATTACCAAGAAAGACAAAGAAATGAAGGGGTAATTAGTGAAAAAGAAAAAGAATTTTTGAAAGAAAAGCTTGTGCAAATCGAAGAAGAGCCAAAGAAGAATGAAAGAGATAACTGATGAAGAAGCTAGTGAATTTTTGAAATTTATTCAACAAAGTGAGTATAAGGTGGTAGATCAGTTGAATCGCATGCCGGTTAGGATTTCTTTGTTAGAATTACTAATGCATTCGGGCACTCACAGAAAGTTGTTGATGAAGATATTGAGCGGCGCACACGTGGAACAAGGCATATCACTGGACAAATTTGAAGGGATTATCAGTCACATTAGTGTTAATGATCACCTTGTTTTTACTGATGAGGAGATCCCAACTGAAGGAATGGGGCATAATAAAGCTTTGCACATCTCTATGAGTTGTATGAATTATGTTATAGCACGTGTGCTTATTGATAATGGCTCATCTTTGAATGTAATGCCAAAATCTACATTGGATAAGTTACCTTATTATAAGACTCACATGCGACAGTGCTATTGTGGTTAGAGATTTTGATGGGAGCAGGAGAGAGGTTACCAGTCCAGGTTGGGCCTTGCACATTTCAAATACTATTCCAAGTAATGGATATAGCACCAGCATACAGTTGTCTACTAGGGAGACCTTGGATACATTATGCTGGCGTGGTACCTTCCACTCTACATCAAAACTTGAAATTCACAATTGGAGACAAATTTTTTATAGTTTCGGGAGAAGAAGATTTGTTGGGAAGCGGTCTATTGTCCACTCGTTACATTGAAGCTACTGAGGAGGCTTTGGAAACATCTTTCTAGTCCCTAGAAATTGTAGGGACTGCATATGTTGAATCATTTCCTATAAACCCTTACTTGTCAAGTGCATCTTTGATGAAGAGCAAATCCTTGTTGAAAGAAGGGTATATCTATAGAAGTGGACTAGGTAGGAGCGGGCAAGGGTCACCGTTCCCATTGGATATTATTGAGAACAAGAACATATACAATCTAGGGTACAAGCCCACTAAGGAAGACAAAATGAGGTTCTTAGAAAAGAAGAGAGAACGAGCCCTAGCTCGCATACAAGGGAGAGAACCGAGGATAGGAAGAATTCACATCTGTGACATCAAAGAGAGCTTCCATAGTGTTGGATGGATCAACACTAGGCAAATTTCTGCAATTGAGGAACAACATGAGTTTGCAAACTCAGATTATGTGTGGCCTTGTCCTCCAAATGTGTAGCTCAACAATTAGAAGATGGTGGATGTGCCTGTGGTGTTTAAATGTGCTGAAATGTAAAATGTCATAGTTAACATTGTTTATTTCTTCAAAACTTTGAATAATATCCCTAAATGGGTTGACATTTTTTACTTTTTGCTTAGTGTGACATTAATAAAATCGTTGTTTTCATTTTATGTTTTGGTTGTTGGTTAAATCAATTATTTATTTTTATATATATTTGAATAATGCAGATTTGACAATGAATCTTTTGAAAATAATATTGATATTCCCAATTTTGAATATCATGTCGATAATATGGAAGATGATTATGTGGATGACTGGGAACCGTCCCCATAATTGATGAGATTAGTGGAACAAGAGGCTAAGGAGATAAAACCTCATAAGGAGAATGTTGTGGTGATTAACCTAGGGGGTGAGAATGAGAAAAAGGAAGGGAAAGTTGGCGCTTACATGTAAAAGGAAACACAGGAAAGTTTATGGGCTTTATTGAAAGTGTTTAAAGATATTTTTGCATGGTCATATCAAGATATGCCAGGGTTGGACCCAAACATTGTTCAACATAAACTTCCACTTAAGTCGGAATGCTCCCCAGTCAGGCAGAAGTTAAGGAGGTTGAAGCCTGAGATGTCATTGAAGATAAAAGAGGAAGTAAAGAAGCAGTTTGATGCGGGATTCTTGGATGTAGGAAAATACCCCCAATGGGTTGCCAACATTGTTCCGGTGCCAAAGAAGGATGGAAAGGTTCGGATGTGCGTTGACTATCGGGATTTGAATCGAGCTAGCCCTAAGGATATTTTTCCCTTACCACACATTGATAGTTTGGTTGATAACACAACTAAGTTTTCTTTGTTCTCATTCATGGATGGGTTTTCAGGATATGATCAAACTAAAATGGCGCCTGAGGATATGGAGAAGACTACCTTTATTACCCTATGGGGCACATTTTGTTATAAGGTAATGTCTTTTGGGTTTAAAAATGTTGGCGTAACTTATTAGAGGGCGATGATGGCTCTCTTTCATGAGATGATGCATAAGGAGATTAAAGTTTATGTTGATGACATGATTGCCAAATCTAAATATGAAGAGGAGCATATTATCAACTTGAGAAAGTTGTTTGAAAGACTGAGAAAATTTAAGCTCAAGTTGAATCCAGTGAAGTGTACCTTTGGTGTAAAGTTTGGAAAGTTGTTGGGATTAATTGTAAGTGAAAAGGGAATAGAAGTTGACCTAGATAAAGTGCGTGCGATATTGGAAATGCCATTTCCCCACATAGAAAAAGAAGTAAGTGGTTTTTTGGGCAGATTAAACTACATCGATAGGTTTATCTCTCAATTAACCGCTACTTGCGAACCTATCTTCAAACTGTTACGTAAAAATATGTCGTGGAATGGAATGAAGATTGTCAAGAAGCCTTTGAAAAAATCAAACAATATCTACAAGAGCCTCCCATTTTACGTCCGCTGGTACCCAGAAGGCCTCTCATCTTATACTTGATAGTTTTGGAGGATTCCATGGGTTGTGTTCTAGGACAACATGATGAAACAGGCAAGAAGGAACATGCTATTTATTATTTAAGCAAGAGATTCATGAGTTGTGAGCAAAAATATTCCTCTTTGGAGCGAACTTGTTGTGCATTGGCATGGGCAACTCATCGTTTGAGGCAATACCTGCTAAATCATACAACTTGGCTTATATCTAAAACGGATCCAATCAAATACATTTTTGAGAAGCCAACTCTTACTAGAATGATAGCTCGGTGGCAAATGTTATTATCAAAATACGACATTTCCTATGTCACTCAAAAGGCTATCAAAGGAAGTGCTTTAGTAGAGTATTTGGCTCACCAACTTATCGAGGGTTACCAACCCATATAACATGGATTCCCTAATGAAGATAATTTGGCTCTTTTTGAGGAAAGCAAACAACATGAAAATATGTGGGCATTATTTTTTGATGGAGCTCCAAATGCACTGGGGCATGACATAGGGGTCGCGCTTATTTCTCCAAATAATCAGTACATACCAATGACAACAAGGTTGTGTTTTAATTGCACTAATAATATAACGGAATATGAAGCATGCGTTATGGGTATACGAGCAACTATTGAGTCCTGAGTGAAATTTTTGAATGTATATGGTGACTCGGCTTTGATTGTCCACCCACTGAAAGGAGAATGGGAGACCAGAGATCAGAAGTTGATTCCCTATCAAGCATATATTAGGGGGTTGATGGAATATTTTAATACTATAGTATTTCATCATATTCCCCGAGAGGATAATCAATTAGCAGATGCTCTAGCCACGCTGTCGTCCATGTTTGAGGTAAATCAAAATGATGAGTTACCGATGATTAAAATGAGAAGTCATGAACAACCAGTATATTGCCACTTTATTGAAGAAGAGTTAAACGATAAGCCCTGGTATTTTGATATCAAGCGATACCTCCAAACACATGAATATCCTGAGAAAGCTTATGAAAACAATAAAAGAATGTTAAGAAGATTGGCCTCAAGTTTCTTACTAAATGAAGATGTCTTATAAAAGAAATCATGATATGGTGCTTCTACGGTGTGTGGATGCTAAAGAAGCAAAGTTGATATTAAAGGAGATTCATGAGGGAACTTTTGGAACACATATGAATGGGCATGCCATGGCCAAGAAAATTATGAGAGCCAGATATTTTTGGCTGACTATGGAAAATGATTTTTGTATTCATGTGAGGAAATGCCACAAATGCCAAGTATATGCAGATAAGGCGAATGTGTCGCCTATGCCTTTGAATGTCCTGACCGCACCTTGGCCTTTCTCAATGTGGGGAATTGATGTTATTGGAGCCATAGAACCAAAAGCGTCGAATGGTCATCGCTTTATTCTAGTTGCAATTGATTATTTTACTAAATGGGTGGAAGCTGCTTCCTATGCCAATGTAACAAGAAAGGTGGTAGTGAAATTCAGAAAGAAAGAATTGATCTGTAGAAATGGGTTACCGAATAAGATTATCACAGATAATGCTACTAATTTGATAATAATATGATGATTGAATTATGCAGAGAGTTTAAGATCCAGCATCATATTTCTTCTCCCTATCGGCAAAAAATGAATGGGGCAGTGGAAGCTACAAACAAGAATATCAAGAAAATCATACAAAAGATGGTAGTGACATACAAGGATTGGCATGAGATGCTTCCTTTTGCTTTGCATGGGTACCACACTTTAGCACGTACGTTGTAACATCTCATGAGGATATTACGGATTTTAATAAAATAAAAATAAAATAAGTAACGAGTCGCATTTAATAACATCTCATTTCCCAAAATGCGGGAAATTTGAAATCATTTTATTACTTCCAATTAAAAAGCAACATCCGTAGTTAATAAAACTGAACATCAAAACAAAACTTCTCATAAGAGTTTACAAAATAGTCCAAATTCAAATGCTACAAAATATATAAAATAAAGATCCCCAAGGTTTTCCCTGCTCCGTGTCTAAGCATCACCAGCACCACCTGCATCAACATCCTCTGCTTACGTGTACCGCGCACACGATCATCGTCAAACACAAGCAGATAGGGTGAGCTTAACAAATCAACATACAATTACATTGATATACATATTAGTAGTCATTTATATATATTTCATGCAATTACCCAAACAAAGTCTCTCACTCTATTCTGTATCACCTGGCCACAACCAGATCATTCGTGTTCTACCTCTTTTAGTGATTACCCCAAGGTAATTTGCTGCCAAACCTATCGGTTACAACCGACAGACCACGTGTGGGAAACCATTGCTACGGATCATAGACCGTAACGCCAGGTGGAGTTCCCAAATACGAACATAGTTCGTAATGTCCCAAGACTACCAAACTCGTCAGTTATTTACTAAGGAGGGCAATCTATTTGGACCCATCCGTACTGGTCACAACCAGCACACTCACACCAGCAACACTCGTCAACCCGAGCTCAACTCAAGGGTTCTTCGTGTTCATCCGCCATCTCGAGCTTAACTCGAGGGATGCCATTTCGAGCTCAACTCGAGGAATGCCACTTGGTTTACCCCTAGCCCGAGCTCAACTCAAGGTATACGTTCCGAGCTCAACTCAAGGAACCCAAAAATCTTACCTTTGAAGCATCACCAAAAGTCTCGTAGATCACGCCTACAAAGTCCAACGACTAGGACTTACAACAGCCAAATCGCCTAGAAGGGGACAGGTACCGCTAGGCGTTAGCAGCTTCCAAACCGTCTGGCGGGGGACACGTACCGCCAAGCGCCAAGCACCTCAAAACCACCAACAATTGAAGACACTGCCTGGCGGGACAGTTCACACCGCCAGGCGCATCCACGCTAAAACCTTACTGATTCTGCCGCAACCACCTAGCGGATTCACCTTCACCGCCAGGCCGAATTCATACCAGACCCCATTAATGTTGTTGCTATCGCCTGGCGGTCCAAAACCACCGCTAGACACTATATCAATACATGCACAGTTTTGGTTTCTTTGCAATCCTGCACAGATTAAATTACTCACCCAAGCATCATGACTTACGATATTTTCTCCAGTTTATGGAATTGCCTTTCCAATGGCTAACTTACTATCCAATTCCCTACTTTCATCTAGCTTCAACCACACAAGGGTACAATTTGGTTTTCTCAAAGTTAACCTTATACAACACTACCACACCAAATTGCACTCCCAGTGCTTATTCCTTAACTTAATTCTAGTCATTTCAACCATTCCCAACTCATTCCTCTTTCTAGCATTAGCTTTGAGTTAAACTCTCGTTCACAACAGTAGGTCAAGTCTCTAAACCCCTTGCACCCAACTTATTTAAGTCCATAATTCCTACTATGCCATAATTTATATAAGCAAGACCTATATTAGCTAATATCATTACATCCTAAGGTAATCCCAACCTCTTTAATTCATGCCCAAGAACTCCATCATCATATTTCCCCAGATATCACAGAATCCAATCTACTAATTCCAACTAAAATTGTAAGAGCACCTAAACCACCCCGTATTTAGCTACCACACAGACCCACTGCCTTTGCGTTGGTGCTAGGCGGCAGACCCCGAGCCGCCAGGCGGTGCATGGGATTTTGGCAAATTTCCAGAATTTGTAGCACCTGCAGCACTCTTTATTTTTTAGGATTTCCCCCCAATGCAAGTTTCCACTCCCTTTCAGTTATTTAGCAACTCAACAACTCATTAATCCATTTCAATAACAAAAATCCTCGCACTAACATCCCACTAATTGATTCCAAGAACTAAAACTCTCAAATCATCAACCCTAAAGTATTTATCTACTGTTCCATTCAATTACTACTTCAATTTCATGATTATACCCACACTCTGATATCTAAACCATCCTTTAAGGATTCGGTTAACTTTCCTACCGAACAGAATCAGTCCAAGCCCCATAAAAATACAAATACAGACCATTCAAAAAGTAATTAAGCATCACATACATAATTAGCGAGTTATAGCTCCCACAACCTGATCTCCTTTGCTTAGAACTTTGGCAATTGAAATCTCCCTACTCCAAGAACCTCCTTAGTCTTCTCTCTATTCAGCCCCAAAATGCCTCACTCAAACCTCACCAAGCCTAAATTTCGTGCTCTATTTCTGAGTGAATTTCCCAGGCTTGCAAAACCCTCTATATTAACCAAATTTTGCTTTTTAAAGGGTGCCTAAAGCTAGGTTAATAATCCAAAACGAAAATGCAACTTAATTGGTGGTTAATTGCCATTCATTGTCCCATTATGGGTTGTTTTACAACCACCCCTATGCTGCCATTCAACTAGGGTTTCATTCAACTTTTCATATTCAAGTCAAAGCCAAAAATACCAAAAATGAAATTTACTTTGGGTTCTCCAAAGCTTGAACCCTTAACCATCCCAATACCAAGACAATGCCAAACCATCATGCTAATTCATGTTTTGTGCTAATTAATACAATTCAAGCATTATATTGTAATAAACATGATCAATAATATTATTAAAACAATAATAATTAAATAGCACATAAATGGTGTACATAAGACTTGAACCCAAGTCCTCTCACACAATTAAGTACTCTCAATCACTTGAGCTAGTACTTTTCCATGTCATACTAATCATAATTTAATGCCATAAAGGCTTCTACTACCCGCATTTATTAATTAATAATTATTTAATTAATTAAATTTTGCGGGTCTTACATACATCAACTGGGGCAACACTGTTTTCATTGGTTTATGGGATGGAAGCGGTACTTCCCTTTGAAGTTGAAATTTCTTCTTTGAAAGTATTGATGGAAACTCAGTTAGAAGAGGCAAAATGGGTTTGGGCTCGATCTGATCAACTCAGCCTCATTGAAGGAAAAAGATTGGCGGCAATATGCCATGGCCAATTATATCAAAGGAGGATGAAGAAAGCATTTGATAAGAAAGTATGGCCCAAAGAATTCAATGAAGGTGACTTAGTGGTGAAGAAGATTATGCCCATGCAGAAGGATCATCGAGGGAAATGGATGCCAAATTTTGAAGGACCATATGTTGTGAAGAAAGCATTCTCTAGAGGGGCACTAATTCTCACAAGGATAGATGGGGAAGATTTACCGCTACCAGTCAATTTGATGCAGTCAAAAGATTTTATGCATAATGATTCCATGACAATAAAAACTTTTATGGGAATATTGATATTGTTTAAATAAATGATTTGTTGAATGAAAAATTTGTTTACTTCATAGTTTGTTTGATCTTTTAAGATATTCTTATGTCACACTAAGTTTAAAGGAAAATTTTGTTGACAATAAGTACCTGGGGTTCATCCAAAAAATATGAAGATCGGTTCAAGGCAGGCAGAGACAAAGACTGAGGGTGTCGTGAAATAATAATAATAATAAAATGAAAAATGTGTAAATATAATAATAATAATAATAATAATAATAATAATAATAAAAGGGTTGAATGCAAAGCATGTTTAATCCTTTGTTACCAAAGTCGTCAAATGCATGTTCTTTCAAAAATGGCATAAAATAAAGGTGAGGGTCATACACTTTCCCGTAGTTCAGTGTTTTCATATCGAATGCTAGGGTTAACGCTTCCTTTTGACATATCATGGGTATTACCCAGGTCCATCCTTCTCTCTAAATAAAAATAGGTTGCCCTAGTAGATGTCAGTCGTTGCTCAATAAGACAAATAAGGATATGACATTGGGGCATGTTGTGTTAGGATATATCACTCTGGTTTATGGGAATGATCATTAAATCCCGGAGGCTAAAAAAAAGTGGAAGGAATAACCTGAATAAAGAAAGTAATGGCAAGATGAATGACTAAAAGTAACACAATTTGAGCACCAATAAATTTTGTTTAAGATTTTATCTATGTGAGGATCAGTGAATCAGGATTCAAAATAACATGTGGCCATCTTTCTGTCTTAACAAAATGAGATATCCATTGCACCTTTTTTGGGCTGGCAACAATACTTTCCTTCAAATTTATCCCCACTACAAGGATTATCAGCATGAAGAGTTCAACTAAAAAAATACAATGTTCAAGTAATCAAAATGTAAGAAAGCATCAGTCAAAAGGTGAAAGGTGATTCAAGATCCAATGAATGAAAAAAAATGAAATCAAGTTGATCCAAGATCAGTGAAAATGTAAGACGAGAAAGAGTTACAAAAGTGGTGACGATATGTGTAAAAGGAAATGAAAGATGATGATCAAAGTTGTGAGGAAAGTTGAAACAACATCGGGCTGACAATCCTTGTCTCAAAGATAAAAATCACAAATTTTACTTGGACCTTTCTATCCTTTTTTTCGAAACCCGTGTAACCTTGACCACGTTACAATCCTAATAAAAGCCAACACTGATTGAAAAATGATTTTTCTGATTTTCTCATAAAGCTTAAGTCTGAGACAAAAGAATGTGGTTATAAATTTTGTTACTAAAGAGAGAAAGAAAAAAAAAAAGAAAAAAAAAAAAAAAAAAAAAAAAAAGAAAAAAAAAAAAAAAGAAAAGAAAAAGAAAATAAAAGAAAAAAAAGGATAAAGCCTCTGGGGTAACGTTTTCCCATCAACTGGTTAACAAAATACCTTAGGGCAATCCTTTCCATTTTACCAACACTCAAT
>Ga0209589_1007526_pt1 | contig 17462 bp, 8 predicted proteins | sample CowpeawhiteBW_FD_187525 | JGI IMG/M metagenome (GOLD analysis project Ga0209589, IMG submission 187525) | Root nodule microbial communities of legume samples collected from California USA - Cow pea white BW (SPAdes) (version 2) | ecosystem: Host-associated > Plants > Roots > Nodule | place: USA...
AAAAAAAAGAAAGAAAAAAAAAAAAAAAAAACGCTCAACGGAATATAACTGGTGTAAGAGAATGAAGAAAACGGAAACTGGGTATTGTAGTGACGAGTGAAAATAGGAAAAAGTTGTATTTTTATGCTGTGTCTGTATTTCTCTTTTTTCCCTTTTGCAGTGAGACCAAGCTTTTACCTGACACGAGAAATAGAGGAAAAGAACGTGAAACTTGAAATCGAGAAATTGCGTCCTTCGTCAAAAGATTCAATCAAACACTGTTCATGTGTACTAATCAATCTATTTCCATGTCCTTCTTCTCTCTCGCATATATAACATATATAACAGTTTTTTCAGTTTAATTTTCATTCCAGGTAGATGTTAAGATAAATATTATTAATCATACAAAATTAATATTTTTTCTATTTGTTCTATATAGTAATATATGGAATGTTTCCAGATTTTATAATGATAAAACGAAAATTTGTTAAAATCTTATAATAATTTTTACAAAAACTAATAAATTTATTAGATATAATAACATGCCATTTGTGGGTGATATTGCACAAAATTTAAACCTTTTATTTTAATTAGATTCTATTTGAATAGCATTTTAAAATATTATTGATTTTCTCATATAATGCATGTCATGTCAATTATGTTATAATTTTAATAACAGATATATAAGTAAAAATTAATTGTTATAACTGTTCATAGGACATGGACCCACAAACGTGGTGGAAATGCAAGCACCATCTCACCCACGAACTAGAATATGGATTACGTGTTAATATGCTCTGTCTTAGAAATCATCCTATCTCGAATATTTTAAAGGTTTATTAAAACATTTACTAACACTTTTGAATATTACATTATTCTTTCCTTTGTTAACGAAAATCACTTGATTATTTTGTTTACGTAAGCTAGCCATAACAGCAATAATAAATAAATGTAGAATTAAAAATTATAATTTAAAACTTTTAGTTGAAGGAATAAAACAAAAATTTTTTAATTTAATTTTCATGAAGTGATATTATCATCAAATATATGTTTGTTATAAAAAAGGTTAATTTATCATTCAATAAAAAGATTAACGTTCATTTATACTATCAATATACTTGAAATAAATTCAATATTTTTTGTCAAGGAATTTTAGATTAATAACTTTTTTGATTTTTTTTCAAACACTCACTTTTTTCTTCATTTATAACGCCAAATATACTTAAGCATGATTCTGCTCGGACTAGTGGCGTGTTGGTGCAATTCAAAATCAATTTTGAATTTAATTAGAAATTATTTATTAACTCAACATTTTAATCTATTATTTATAACTTAATTTTTTTTATATAAATTTAATAATGTAATTGTGATATTTTTTAATCACCAACCCTTTTAATTATAATTTAAATAGATTTAAGTCAAAATAATTATTATTTTACGAAATTGATATTGACATTTAAGAAAAATTTAACAGTTGAATTAATAGGAAGTAAAATTTTAATGATATTGAGAGTAAAGATAAGACAAATAAATTATGTATTCTCATGCATGATGGTTTTCTCGATAATTATAATAACGATCTTAAAAGTCATATTAAATATAAATTTAATTAGATGGTAATATAATACTTTTACAGTATCCATGCATTATCATTCAAATCTAAATCTAAGAAAAATTTGTATTAAAAAAATATACTAATATTATACGTATTATTTTTTTATTTGACCTGTATAATTAATAAAACACGACCACTCATTTGTAATGATAAGTAAATCTTTACGTACAAATATTATAAAAATTATTAAGACAAATATACTGATGAATACAATTTTGACAAATGTGTTTGTATTTTGTTTATAAAAATATGTTAACTATTAACTATTTATAAAAAAAATATGGGTCAAAATAACAAACATTTCTCCAGATATAAATTTATTCCTACTTCAAATAAATATTTTTAGTATTTTTTTAAAATCAATTACTGTTTCAGAGTAAGAATAAACGAAAGAAATATTTATGTAATTCTTTAAACATTTCATGTGTTCTCGTTAAACTTTTTAAATGTTTATTTAGGTTAAACTTTAATAATTTTTAAAAAATTATCAATTCTTTAAACATTTCAAATGTAACCATCTTAAAATGGAATAAATTTATTACAATAAAGTATTTGCTGGATTAACTCAAATCAATGATTGAATACTGTGGTTGAATGTTTTTAAAATTTGTTTCTATATTTTTTGTATGAAATTTCTAATATATAATCATCTTAAAATGGAATAAATTGATTACAGTAAGTATAATTCGCTGGAATAACTCAAATCAGTGATTGAATATTGTGGTTGAATGTTTTTCTACATTTTTATTTATGAAAATTCTAATCTTTTGACTACTTTATACCATTAATACCATTAAAGTTTCACTCATTCTTAATCTCTTCTCACCATTTTGTAGACATAATAATATTAACTCACCTCATATTTTGTACATCATAATCTAAATTATTTCAATAATTACAATATTTAATAAATTTTTATTCTAGATTATGAAATTTGTACTTTAAAAGTAATTTATACAACTAAGTGATTCTTTGTGATATATCTAACAATAAAGAAAGTTATAAACGCATTGAATTCTTAAAAACACAAAGAATCTATGATAAATAGATAAAAACACCCATTAAAAATATAATAGTTAAGAAAATAGCATGTATTAAAAGACATAAAGATGAAAAGCACAAAAAAAAATCATGAGAAAAAAGAAATATAAAAACTATATTTTTTTTTGTGTACAATTCTCTTGTACTTTTGTAAGATTTTGTAGAGACATATGTGATTTACATGTTATCAGAGTTTGAAAAGTCAATCAAAAACCTTAGACAAACATGAAAAATTCAGACAATGCACGAAAAAAAATAACACAAAAACTGAGAGAGTAAGAGAAAACTTCAAAATTTACTTATTTGTAGTGTTATTAATTCCACTTTTCTTTTAATAATAAATTTTAAGGGGTTAGATATCTATAAACGAGACTAACAAAATCTTTCATAATTATTTTATTCTTGCTCTCTTTCTTAAAATTATATACAATTTTGTTTGACAAAATAAAATATTACCGACAATGTTAAGTTAACAAAATAAGTTGAACTTATAATCTCACATTTTATCTTTTAAATTGATCAAATGAATTTTATATTTTTTTAAAAAGTTAAACTCATGACTTGTCTCGTAATTTATTCCAACTTTATCATATCTTCGTGTAGAATTTCATTTAAAAAATGATAAACATATAATAATGTAAAATTTGAAACATGGTAAATAAGTTTTTTGTTTTCCTTTATTTTTTTAAGAGACATTTAACAAAAAAAAAAACAATTTATCTTTTCATAATTCCATTGCAAGTACAAAGACAGTGAATTGTGAGCATTGGTTTCTGACTTATCGTGGGTTTGGATTTGGTGCAATTACGGAAAATAGCGCAACAGTGAAATCAGAAAATTGTGAACAGTCAGATCTTTATCTAACAGCTGAAATTGTATCGGTACGGATAACTGTGTACCCTCAGTTAACCGTTGTTTGATGGACCCCAACGATACACATTTTCTTAACATCTCACAACGTTCAAAATCTGCATACTTCTGTGGTTGAAAACATATTGGGAGAAAACAAGAATTAGCACACATACTGTAACATAAAAAAATTAGGTAAAAAATGTTCAATTTACCCAATTAAAATTGTAAGTTCAAAAACTAATAATATATGCATGCATTAAAATGGTAAAATTGGTGAATATTGATTAAACAGAGTGAGAATATTTTACATACTAAAATAACAAGTAGCTTTTGGGATGATTGACACAATATATGAATTCAGAAAAGGGAAAATTGTGATGTAAGAAAATGATTGTGAGTTTGATGAGTTGGAAAATGTGAGTGCAACCCAGCTCAGTGGCACATGATAAAGAACCCACTCTTCCTATGCCTTGCCCTGTCAAAGGCGCAATTCAAGGAACAAAAACATGACCCAATCAAAACTCACTGCAATTGCCCTTCATCATTCTAACCAAACAACCCCTCTGTTCTCATCATTAAAACCATGCTTTATGCACCACACTTTTTTCAACCCCTTACCTAAAAATTAAACTTCTATTAATACTTCCCCTTTCTTCATTTCTTTCATTCACATAGCAAAAAAACAAAAGAACGCACATTTATGGTTATGGTCGGAGTGTAGAAGAAATCGAACAACATGATCGCAGGTTGTTTCAGTTTCAGACAACCTATACCAAACACCCCTTCTTCTTCTTCTTCAAGAAGCAGTTACTGTTCCCAACAAGTACCTCAGAATGTGGTAACATGCATATACCAAACTCTACTATGCAACTCCCCCACTTATCTCACTCTCAGTTGGTCCAAAACCCTTTTCTCTCACTCTTTAACCGTTTCCGCCGCAGATACCTTTTCCGTCACAATTCCTCTCAACTCTTCAACAATGCTCTCCTTCTTCACACGCCACGGTTCAAAATCCATACGCCACCGCAAAATCAAGCTCCACTGGAACTTCACGCGCGCTGAGTTCGCACAAAACTCCGCCGAACCCGAATCGCGGTTCTACCTTGCGATCACCCACAACGGCAAGCTCCAATTTTTCCTCGGCGATCTTCTCCGCGATCTAACGCGGCGGCACAAGAAGCTCGAGGCCGGGGGCGGCAGCGGCAGCGACAACCTTGTTGTTGAGCCGGTTCTGCTGTCGCGGAGAGAGCACGTGTTCGGAAGCAGATGCTACGTGTCGCGCGCGGTGTTCATGGGGTCCAAGCACGTGATAGAGATCGAGTGCGGCGGCGGCGGGGGTGCGATGCGCGTGAAAGTGGACGGCGAGACGCGGCTGGTGGTGAAACGGTTGGCGTGGAAGTTCCGAGGGTACGAGAAAATATTCATCGACGGAGTCGAAGTGGAGTTTTATTGGGACGTGCTGAGTTGGGTGGTTAACGACGACGGCGATAAGAGCAACAACGGTCACGGTGTTTTTGTGTTTCAAGTGGGGGACGGTGCGGTGTGGCCGGAAATGGCGGTGGCGGAAAAAAAGTTGATAAAGAAAAGCGTTTCCGTTTCGAGCGTGTTGCAGTGGGCAGAGGAGAGTAGCGAGTGTGGGAGGTCTTCGTGTTCTTCATCGACCAAGTCTTGTGGCAGCAATGCCACTGGTTTCTCTCTGTTGCTTTATGCTTGGACCGTAAATTGATTCTTATTCTCTTCATTCTTTCAAGGGATTTCAACCTTTTACAGAGATTGGATTTCGATTATTTTGTTCATATATATGTATCTATTCTTTCTCTCTTGTACATTCTTGCTGCTTCCGGTTACTGTCTTTTATCCATAATCAGAAATAATCGTGTTCTTCCGTTCACCTTGATAAAATGCTTGTGATTTTTGGATGGTTATTTTACATGTTATGATTTCAAAATAATTTGCTCCAGAGGGTTTATTTCAAAAGTTACATTGTAGATTAATTTAGAATAAGAAAATGTTTTTTTTTTCCGACATTAATTGCACCTGGTTTACGAGTATTTTTAAAGATATTTCATTTATCGTACCACCTTGGTTGTTCGGAATCCGATTTGATTTTTAGAGATGGATAAGATATTCCATAATGGATTTAAAGTATATGGATCCAATAATCGGGTGTTAGTTATTAAAAAGACACTCATTTTTTTTTCTTTCAAATAGTTATTAAAAAGATTAATTTTTATGTTTATAAGAAAAATTAAAAAATAAAATAGTGAGAGTAAAGTGTGCAATACTAAACTTTAGAATAAATGTGAAAGTTTAGTAATCATTGATCCATATACTAGGTAGATAGATTATGATGAAAAAAAACACATCTAATGAATACGGGTCGTGGGGGACACGAGTCTCGTACTTACGCGCATTATGTATGTCAAAAAGAATAAGTCATGCAACTTACTTACCAGAATAAAAATATTTGAGATTTTTTAGTTTTATATATTTTTTACGCGTTTGTAGATATTAGTGAGATTATTTTGAAAAAATTAAATATAATTATCTAAAAATAAACTCAAATGAAATTTGATTTTAATGTGTAAGTTAAACAAAGTTATATAATAAAATATTAATGCCAAAAAAAAAAGATAGATTCAAATAAATTTTACACCACAAAATATAAGTCTTAAAACAATTTTCATGTTTAAAAGTAATTTTAATCCCACAAATTTTAAAGAACATATAAAATGAAAATAATTTTTATGGCAAATGCCTTTGAATTACATTTTATAATACTCATTCATGTCCATTAACTCACTAGTTTCTCATATCTACTATTACTATTAATCATTCAATAATTATTAATCGAATCAGTGTATTAAATATTTGTGATTGAATATGTTGTTGGCGTCAATTAATTGCTTGGGTTATCCCTTGGAATAGGTTGGCTTTGTGACTTATGAGACACTTCATTAATATTCAAAAGTCATACTACGACTTATGACTCAAATATAGAAGACCTTCCTTTATTTAATACCAATCCAGCTCGCAGCACTGTCAGAAACTCATTCCTGTTAATCATGATAGAGGTAACCCTTTCTTTCTGATAACATATGAGAGATTCTCTGCAACATCATCATTCTTAGAGAGGGATGAGGGATGACAATATGTAACTAGTTCGTTGGACTCGTCCATAAGTTTGTGAAAGAAATATGGGGCAGATCAGGATAGTAAATCCGTAGACTTGTAGTAGTTTAGTCCGTATAAGTTTGTGGTCTGCACAGTTCGGTTCGCAAGCTGCATAAAAAAAATTTGAATTTGTATATTTTAGTTACTTTTTGTATGTACTCATACATTAACATTCTAAATTTTTGTATGAATACGATGAAAATGTTGAATTATCAATTTATCATCTAACTCTCCAAAGTCTTTACTTAATTTTGTAAATTTTTAAAAATTTTCCAATTTTTAGACATCAAAAGTTTTATCATAATTATTTTTTTCTTAAAAAAGCAGACCAAATCACGGGCCAAGTAATGTGCGAGACGAGCCAATGATTACAGTCCGCATAAATTGTACGAGGTGAAATGGGCCAGCTCGTGATATACGTAATAATCAATTGCTACAATTTTTACTTTTTGGCACCTGAAAATTCTTCTTCGCACTTCAATTGAGAACCTTCACCAGCTAAAGTGAGATAACGTATTCTAGGCTGTGTGCAATAATAAAATGCTTGCAGCTTTAGAACATTCTGCGTCCACACTATTTTTTAAATGTTTCAATCATTCAGATATATTATTTATATAATCAATTTTAATGCATTGTTTATGAGTAAAATTCATGCAAGTTTTCTTGCTGAATATTGCTAATTTCACTTCTTATCATAACTTTCTCTCAATAATAAAACATATTTAAGAGCATCTCCACCTTGTATTAAATAGGTTGCACCATTCAAAAAGTGTTATTGAAATTGTATGAAGTTTGAAATATTTTTTTCCTTTTTGTTTATCTCTTAGCTTCTTCTAATTTGTTTTTATTTTCTTTTTATTATACTGTTAATATTGATAATAAATTTTAAAAAAATTGCATGTATATATATATATATATATATATATATATAATATATTTTTTTTAACTGAAGTACTTTTTGTATGAAAAGAGAAGTGTAAAAAAAAGTGTATAGATTCATCAATTTGGGATTGATTTGAACAACTACAAAGTGTGATGGAGATTCTTAAATGTTATTATTTTTTGAAAAATAATTTTTGTCTCGATAATACTACAGTTTAATTTAATTACAGTTTTTACTTTATGCTTAAAATGTTTATTTAATTTACAATGTTTAAATAAAAAAAAATTACAAGACATTAAATAAGAAACAAATAAGAGTGGCAAAAATGTAAGATAACGAAGAGTTAGTGGTTTCATTAGCACTTTATAATAAAGTTTTCAGGTAACTTTTATGTTACAATCTTGAATACGGTCATGAATTTTTAAATTTGTAAATTGGAAGTGATTGTCTTTACATTGAAACCGTAATTTATAAAATTCACCTATGTAAGAGAAGACACATAATTGATTGATTATGCCTTAATTATGTATAAAATTCACTTATGTAAAAGAAATAACATAATTGATTGATTATGTCTCAATCATGTAAAAGTAGAAAGCAGACGCGTAATTTTATGCAATCAAGAATTATGTATGAATTATTGAATGTTATTACTAATTTTCAATCATAATAATTACTGAATGAGACGTAATCATAACTAATTATGCATGTACATATTCAATTTTAATGTTATTGAGTTTATGCAATTTTCTATTTAATATATTTTTAAATCTGAAATGAAATTTAATAAAAAAAGTAATAAATAAAAATATCTTAGTGCAAATAATTGTAATGATGATTTAAACTCATCTTGGAATTTTAATCACTCTGAAATTTTTAATTTTAATTGAAATGAAGTTAATTTTGATTGAATATGAATTTAATTATGTCTTCAATATGTAATTTTGTGAAATGTTTCTAGCAAAATAAATTTAAATATTATATCCAATATTATTAATTAATCTCTCAATTTTAATTTATACTCATTTTCATTAAAATTGAACTAAAGATACTTTTAACTTATTATACTACTTAATTAATTTAATTTTTTATTACATTAAAACAAGTCTATTACAAACTTTACTTTTCTTTTTCTTCACTTTTTTGTTTCCCTTGCCTTAATCCGTACAAATCAAGCATAGCATAATGTCTGAACACGGCATCATTAAAAAAACATGGGCTTTAAGAGTTCGGCTTTTAGTTGGGCCCAAGGGCCTGCCTTTTAAAAAAAGTTGGGCCATAAATTATTGAGGGAAAAGATAGAAATTCTTGAAATCCTTGATTAATTAGAGCAATCAATAAGGGATAAGGGAGCAGATTCATTGTACCTGGGTCTCAGGTGAGAGTTTGTGCAAGTGAAGTGAGTGAACTCAACTGAAGAATCCTTCAATCCGATAATCGCCATGGCAGCAGAACCCACGCGCCCCGTCAAAATCATCGCCGCCGCCGATGATTTCGGTGCTCCTCTCAAAGACGCCCTCGTCGCTCACCTCCGCTCCCTCAGCATAGAAGTCGAGGATCTCGGAACCTCTTCCTACTACTCCGCCGGAGCCGAGGTCGGCCGCCGAGTCTCCCAATCCTCCGCCGTCCGCGGCCTCGTCGCCTGCGGCACAGGCGCCGGCGTCTCTATCTTCGCCAACAAATTCCCCGGCGTCTACGCGGCCACCTGCCTCACCCCTTCCGACGCCGTCAACGCCCGCTCCATCAACAACTCCAACGTACTCGCCGTCTCCGGCAAGTACACCTCGCCGGAAGCCGCAATCGAGATCCTGGACGCGTGGCTGAACACGCCGTTTAAGTCCGCGTGTCCCGCCAACGAGGGCGAGCCCTGGCCGCGGGAGATCCAGACGTTTCTAGACCACTCGCTCGTGGAGATGCCGGAGATCGGAAAAGAAGGAGCGTTCGACACGTGCGCAGTGTGCTGTCTGGTGAAGAACCGGGAACTGAATCCGATCGAGTTGATTCCGGGCGGTTCGATGAAGATCGTGAGGGAGACTCCGACGTCAGCGTTCGTGAGGTTCAAGGCCGGGAGCGTGGAGCCCGCGCACCACCACACGTTCGGACACGATTTGGTGGTGTTGGAAGGGAAGAAGAGCGTTTGGAATCTGACGAAGGAAGAGAAATACGATCTGACGGTTGGGGATTACTTGTTCACTCCCGCAGGCGATGTGCATAGGGTTAAGTACTATGAAGATACTGAGTTTTTCATCAAATGGGATGGGCATTGGGATATGTTTTTCGATGAGGATCTTGACACTGCCAAAAAAGCTATCGATAAGGAATTAGGTTTAACGAACTCTACGGTTTCTTAATCTCTTCAATTTCGTGTGCCTTGTATCATATTCGTTCATAAACTCCTCTCTGTACTCTGTTTCATCAATGTCTACCATCCTTCTATCTGTGTAAGACATCATTCAATAATCCTATGCTGGCAATTTCATCGTTTGGCCTCATAACACATCCATCTACGAAATTTGAGAACATATTTAGCTCGCATGGTGTGCGAAACAATCATACTTCAATTTAATTGAACCAACAAAATTTGGGTTCGAGTGCTATCAGTTGAAATCGCAAATGAATCAAGAAAGTGAAGGACAGGCTAATGCAATTCAGTATTGAAAATTTTCAAGCAACAATAATATTGGGATCAGTACCGAAACCCAGAATATGTAGAGACTCCTAAGTACTAACCTACGACACAAGCATGGACAGTGAGTTTTCTTCGGCAACGTTAAAACTAAATCGTGTTTTTATAGGGACTAAAACGTTGTTTGAAGCTTATCTAATTTATATATCAAATTTATGTAAGTTTTAATTGTATAAATAAGCATTTATCTTCTATAACTAAAATGCTATTTATACTTCAATAACTTTAAAAACGTAAAAATAAAATAAAAAATGCTAACTTGCTAAGAGCTTCCGGCACACACAAATGATGTGTAATGTTGGGCCTTGAAAAACAAAGATATCCCTGTAAACTTACAAGCCCAAAATCACGGGCCAGTATATTGATTAATGGCTGCTTCTTATTGTACTTCCATCAATTTCTCGCATTGAGAAAATTTAAATTTTGCCCCTTTTAAATCGTAGAATTCGGAAGTAAACACATTTTTTTTCCTTGGAAAAGGAATTCTTAAGTGCACAATTTAGAAAACAAAAATAACTGTAATCCAAAAACCAAATGACTTTCTACTTATACAATTGAAAAGATTTATTTTTGCAACTATTTTTTTATTTATTTTGAAATATACAATTGAAATTCATTTTTTATTTTTTAATTGTAGATTGCAAAATCTAAAAAAAATTATAAAATACAAAGTTTCTTCAGTACGGGGGTGTAGAAAGAAACATATGGGGTTTGCCTATCACATTTTTGTTGCTCCACTATGACAGACACCTGAAGAGTCCAATAAACAATATCTATATTCAATTGCATCCATTATCAGATTAAACTTTATATGTTTATAGTAATACATAATGTTAGGGCACACGAGCAGGTCGCAGAATCTTTCTTTATTTTTCTTTTCCTTGTAGAGAACTTTTGAAGGATTAAAAAAAAAAACGCTTTTGTTGGTACACACAGTACTAACTTCTAGAAGTTGTAACATATTGGTGCGTCCTTCTTTGATTTAACATTAATTTAGAAATCCATGTAAGAGATTGGTGGAGATGTTTGAATTGAAGAGGACTTTGTTGGGAAGCACGATGATGCGTCACTGATTAAAAGAGGATACTTGAGTTGAATACTAAAAAGGGGCATGTTTGTACGTGGGAATAAAGAAAGGCACTACGTCCCAAAGATCATATCCATAAGAAAAAAAAGAAAGTTGCATCCTTATCTTTAGCCCAATAATAATGATTAAAAAGGTAGCCACTAGCCCAAGAAAAAAGTTTTTGGAGAAAAAATGGTGAAACGTGATGCGTAATGAGCGTTCCACAATGTAAAGCACCGAATAAATGAGATGTTCCGAAAAAATTAAAAGCAAGCTTAGGTGGTTCGGTTTTGGTGTTGTCGCAATCGTTAAAATTAGATAGATGCCTAACGCTTTCTTTTTGTTTGGCTTTTTGCAATTGGGAAGGCCAAACAGGGAATTAGGAATTACAATGTGTGCATGGTTTTTGGAGTGGAGATAACCTAACGTACTACGTTCGTACCTTTCCTTTCCTGCTTTAAATGCACCTCTCACCTCCCTTTGCTGCTTTAGGCGGAAAGAAGTTTCCAAAACGGTCAAAAATACTCAAAAGCTTAAAAATTTTAAAAAATATATATAAAATATATTTTAGTCCTAAATTTAGATGAAAAATTAAAATTGATTCTTACACTAAATTTTGATCAATTTTATTCTTAAATTTAAAAGATAAACAAATATAATATGTGTTTAGTTTTGCGATGTAAAATTGATTGGAATTGATTTTCTAACTTAAAATCGGTACGTGTTTGGTTTCCAAAATCAATTAAAGAGTAAAAAATTCAAGTTGAATAAGAAATAACTAATTCTTGTTTATACATTAGAGAATTGATTTAGCTGAAATAATTCTCCAACATTGAACCAAATACACCCATAATTATTTTAATTTATTGATGTCAATTATTTTTGACTTGTTAAATGATGTTATAAGATAATATTTGAGCTTTAATTTGTCAATTGGTATAATTGACTAAAAACTTAAAACGCCATAATATATATATATATATATATATATATATATATATATATATATATATATATATATATATATATACACTAGCGTAAACACAAACGTTATCGTGTGTACGCATTTTTTGAATTATATTAATAATTAATGATATTGTAATGTTGTTAAGTTAATAAACAAAATAAATGTATATTTATAAAAAATAAAGTAAAATGTATGGAGAAAATATGAAAAAAATAACTGTTGATGAATAGTAGGAGAAAAAAAAAGGAGATAAGTAAATAGTTTTATAAAATTTAATAACCGTTAATTTTTAAAGATTTAATAAATAATTAAATTATAAAGGATAAAGTTGGAATTATGAAATGTGGACACAAAAGAGGAAATTCTCTTTTATATATAGTTATATATATATATATATATATATATATATATATATATATTTATTGTGTAAAAATTTAAAACAAAAGACGAATTCTAAATTGTAAGGACAAAGAACATTTAATTTTAAAATAATATTAAAAGAAAAATGTTTAAAATAATTAAACACATATGTCAAAATTGTTGTAAGGTATAGACTACAAAGATTCACTGTTATATACATCTATCGTAAAAAATATTCGGTCAATGAATAATTACCAAAAGATACCATTTTTTCAATATCGAATATTGAGACATAGCAAAATTTGAATTACAAACACCCAGTCAATAAACTACAAAGATATATAAATATATTCTTTTAGTCTCGGGATATAATAAAGAAAACACAAACTTTGCAAATGTTTTACTAGAGTTTAGAATTTTTTTTTTTAAGTTTCATAATTCAGGATTAGTGTTTTATATCGAAAATTCCCATCTATTTATAATTGATAATTTTTGTTGAGGTTATATAAATAGACTTTCTAAATATGATTATAATATTTGATCATGCTTTATATTAAAATTGAGTATTTTAATTAAGCTCACGTTAATAATTCAAATTTACTTCATAATTAACGTTTAGTAGCAAATAAGAGTTCATGTATATTAAAGATTGTGGATAGGTTTGGATTATACAGTACGAAAATTATATTTTGATTTCTATTTTTTTACTCTTATCTTTATATTTTACGAAAAGAATATAACGGTACATTAATCAATGACTTACGTTAAGTTACGTCAAAAAGTAAAAAAATTAGAATTCATAATATATTATTGTCTTTTCTATGTTATTATCTTCAATAAATAATTTTATATTCTTTTTATAGGAAAGGAATTATCCAAAAAGATTAATGAAATATATATATCAATATAAAGTCTTTTAGTCTTAAAACATGTTTAGTAACGTAACTAAGTTTATTACAAAATTGTTTGTCTAACTTATAAATTAGTTTGACCAATATAGAAATATTTGGTAATATATTTAATTAGTTAATTTAAGAGTTTTTGGCTATAAGTTATTATAATTAGATATAATTTATAGTCTATTTAATCTTTTTTCTATTATAATTCCTTACATTTTAATATTTTTTCTATTGTTCTTATTTTTTTTGCTTATTATAATTTTGTTAATTTTACCTAAACAATTAATTACTATAATATTTTTAGTATTTATTATTATACTGTTTTTCATATTTTATACGTTATTTTTTAACTTTTTATTTAATTAAAATTAAAAATAATGTAACATATCAAATTTAATAAATCAATGTTTCAACATATAACGATATATGAAAGTTATACCTGATGAAAATTGTAAAAAAATACTTCATATAACAGTAATTTAAATTGATGAATAAAAAAAAAACTATTACTATTTTTCATATTAAAAAAATAAATTTAATTAACACTATTTAAATGAACTAATTTAAATAAAAAGCAAATATAACTTTTAAGTATGTTATTTTATATAACTATATTTATTATAATTTTACGAAACATTTTAAAGCTATTAAGCTATTTTATTAGCATAAAGTTACTAACAAACAACTAATTTATGAACGAACCAGTTTATGCAAACATAGGTTTGATGTAGTTATAAGTAAGTAAAAGATAATAGCATGTAGGTTTGAAAAGTGAAGATTAATAAAGTACGTTGATGAGATATAAATGAGATAAGTTAGGTGGGAGTAAAGCACGTTGATGGAAGGTGGGGGCGTGTTTGGAGACTTTGGCTGACTTGTAAACCACATCTTCTAGGGTACACTTTCCGTATTTAATTTCATTTTCATAAGCTTTTCATTTCTTCTACGTACTTTTTTCCAAACACAGTGCTGCACCTCTTTGCTTCAATTAACCAACTTCAAACAAAATTCATTTCCTCTGAACACAAATAAATACCATAATTTCTATTTGAAAATATATTTAGACCATTTTCATCCATTAATGTACCTGATCGATACTATTTTAGTAAAGAACCAACAAATTTTAAGAATCTTATGTGTCGAACTTCTTCCTGTTCTCCCATCCGGTCTCTTTCTGGATTTTTTTGCCGTCTAAACTCTAGGATGAGAGTACCTTCAGGCACTCTGACACTCAAGTTAAATAGTGATTCGACATAAAGTGTACGTAGTAAAATGAAAAAAACATATATTTACATGTTCACTGCACCTTAATTTATACTAATATTTTAACAAACCGCGTCAGTTATTTTTTAAATAAATTGTTCGTGTCTACCTTTATCAAAGATCAATGCTTTTCATATATGTAAAGTCCAATAATATTTTTTGAGTTGGTATAGATTAAATCAGACATTAAATTTACTTTTTAACGTAATTAAAACATAAATTATAATCTATTTTAATAAAATTTATTATTTATTGAATATATTTATTGGGATGAAAAGCTATACTATAGGATTCGAAGTGTGTGTGCATGTGCTGTGCCCTCTAGGCTCTAATCAATGTACCCCAACCTCCAAACACATCTCCATTTTACACTTGGATCCTCTTCATTCACCCAAACAAAACTCAATACCTTTTCTTTGTGTTGTTAGTGTTTGATTTATACGAAATTGCCAGATTGTCACATTATAGCTTTTCATTCGTTACCTGTTTCCTTCGTCACACTGTTACTTCCTACTCTTCCCTTCCCATCAAATAATCTCATCACACAACTTCTTCTTCAATAATCGTAACAATCATACCACATATAATATAACTTAATATTAATATTTTTTTTTATGATTTGTTTGTAATACTTAAAATTTAAGATATTACAACTTTGTTTTAATATATATTAATGTTTTAGGGAAAAACCAGGTCCATTTAGTATGCTGCTGATGACAACTTTTCACAAAAAGTGCCTTTAATTGTAATCTGTTAATCTTTTACTGGAAACAAATAATTGTTTTATTGTTCTTACTTTATGTTTTTTATTTTTATTTAGTATTTTTAGTCGTTTCTCTTTTTTTTCTCATTTTTTTTTCTTTCATTCAATGTGTTTATTTCATCTTCAGCAAAAGCAAACTGAGCATTAATTATAGTTTAAATGTGTTATTTAATTTATTGTTAGTGAATAAATGGCGCTAAGCCGAAAGGGTGAAAACATTGTCATCAATTATTATTACTTTTGCTTGTGACTTTTAATACTGAAATTGTGACTTTTAATACTGAAAGAGAAATGTCATACTGTCAAGCACATTCTTATTCTTTTGGCCGTTCGGTTACTTCTATTTTTTCTTTTTTACCTTTTTACTTTTTTTTCTTTCTAAAACTCATTTCTTTATAAACTTTTTTAAGAGTTTTTTTTTCAAAGTTTTCTCACAGTCTGTTGTCTTTTTGAAGACCAGAGAGATCGTAAAATTATTCTTTGCGATAAGCTTATTAAGATGAATCAATCAATTTTTTCGTTTGGGATAAGTTAATTTTTCGTCATTTTCTCGTCTTTTTTGTTTCATCTGGATTGCAAGCGGGGTTTCATTACTCACATGTGACTTTGTGAGATTTTTCTTAATTTCTATTAATAAATGTTTTTGTTGGTGTGATCAAATAGTTTTAATGTTGTTTTTGGACTTGAAAAGGAATATTTGCAAGTTAGAAAGTGTTTTGTTGTTCGGGGTCTTGTGAGTTACTTAATTAGGTGAGGAAAATTAGTTTGGATATGTGTTGTGTGAGTTTTACTAATTTTTATGATTTGCATGTTTATGCGATATTGAATGTTAAAAATGAATTTGATTTCTGATGAATGTGGTTTTGTTTGTGTGACTGATCTAATATTATATGAATTGGTTGATAATTTATGTTGAATGTTTGCGATTGTTTGGGCATTTGAACGAGATAATTGAAATATGAACAATTGAGTGATTTGGTACAAACTTTATGTTATGAAAAATTGTTTTGAACCAAAATACTAAAAGAGGGGTACCAAATTGATCAGTTGGACATATCCAATTTCCCTCAATCATTACACAAAAATTATGATTTCTAATACAACATTGAGTGGTAGCAGATTGGCCTAAGTGCCACCTTCATTGTGCAGGTTTGGGAGCATTGAGTGCCAAATTGTACCACTGAGCACCGTGTTTTGCAAATATTTTTGTAGTGAATGACAATGACAAGGCACCGTTAAGCGCTTGTTTTGTACTGTAGGCTGGAGCATTTTAGCTTTAGGATGCTGAGCACGTGTACACGCAAACACACACAAACAACAAATGACTCTAAACACAATTATCTATGTACATATCCTTGACATCAAAGTTCACTGGAAACGTGCATTTTTGGTGGTCTTTATCGTATAACTCTCATAACATAATTTATTGTACTATATTTGATTGAGAATGATTATTTGAGTATTAAGATACCCCTTTACTAAATCTCATACATCAATGCATATAGTAAAATTACAACCAAAAATAAATTTTGCTTAAGAATCCTTAAACATCGTCATCGTACATACTCACACAACAACTTCACCTCAATTAAAAATAACAATCAAAATCATAAGCATAAATAAGGTTCATCACAAGTTTATCTCAAACAATCAATTATAATTTGTCTCTTTTGCAATGATCACCAAATTAACATGAGTAAATCGAGTGATGTACCTAAATCAAGAATAGGTAGTAATGTACCTATGGTAGAAGGTAACAATACTGCAAAGTTAGTGATTTTATATAAGAGTTGGTATTTTTGAAAAATTCCTATTATCTATAATTTGGTCTGAATTTATATATATATATATATATATATATATATATATATATATATATATATTTTATATATATATATTTATATATATTTATCT
>Ga0209589_1007528_pt1 | contig 17459 bp, 9 predicted proteins | sample CowpeawhiteBW_FD_187525 | JGI IMG/M metagenome (GOLD analysis project Ga0209589, IMG submission 187525) | Root nodule microbial communities of legume samples collected from California USA - Cow pea white BW (SPAdes) (version 2) | ecosystem: Host-associated > Plants > Roots > Nodule | place: USA...
TATATTTATATTTGACATCTAAACGTTAATTTAGACTAGACGAACTTGACTGTAGCAACATAACAACTAAATTCATTTACTTTTCTTTTAATGTTGTTACTATTATTATTACTACTAAGTTGATAGTTAGTATAAAACTTCAACAACAAAATTTACTTAATGTTATTATTATTACTAAGTTGATGTCTACTATCAAATTTTAGAAACAAAATTCATCCTTTATTTTACCAAATATATTACTTACATCTCATGTTATAATTAACTTTCTTATCAAACATATATTTTTCAGGCAACTTAATTTAAGTATATTTTTCTTGCAGATTATTTTGTGACAGGTGCTTGGCAAGGTTAGTCCTGTACTTCTTTATGATGGCTTTTTACTAGAGCATTATTATAATAATTTGTATAAGTACATCTAATAAAAAAAATTGAATCTTAAGAAACTAGATTTCACACTCTTAAAATAGTGCACTTTTATTATTTAAAACTATTTTCATAATTATTATACTTTAGTTTTTGGCATGCAATTTCGTCATTTAGGTAGATAAGAAAACTCTTAAAGAATAATTAATTTAAGTAATAAAAAGTTATTAATTATTATAATGATCAATTTAAATATCAATTTACAAAATAAAAACTTATTGATTAATAAAATTGTCACTATTATGAATAAGAAATTATAATTGGTCATTAAATTGATCACTAATTAATTAGAAACTAATTTAAAAACTAATGTTTTTGATAGCCAAAACTTTGGTAACTAATGTTTAATGACCACTTTATAAATTAATTTCTTTGGTAGCTAAAATCTTGGTAGCTAAAATTTAGAGATGAATTTAATGACCAATTATAATTTTTATTCACAATAGTGACTATTTTATAGCAACCAATAATTTTTTTTTTTTTGTACATTGGTATCTAAATTTATCACTATTGTGACTAATAATTTTTTGTCACTAAAATTGATTGTTAATGGAGGATTTTCTTGTAGTGTAAATTCATTAAGTTATACTTATATTCTTTCTTCACAATTATATTTGAAATTTAATTTTTAGATATGTGTGAAACAATAAAATAAGGAAACCTAAGATTTGAAATATATTATATCAACTTGTTTGGGGTTAGGGTTTTCTTTGCGGTGACATTGCTTAATGTGCTTTTCATATATGGCGGACAAGGCATTTGTTACGAAAATATTGAAAATTATGTGGAACACAATAACTTGATGCCTATTAGATACTCATATAGAGAAATCAAGAAGATGGTTAAAGGCTTCAAAGAAAAGGAAAAATTAAGTGAAGGAGGTTATAAGTTAGTGTTCAAGGGAAAGTTATCTAGTGGAACTTTTATGGCAATAAAAATGTTAGGTAAATCAAAAGGTAATGATTATGACTTTATTAGTGAAGTTGCTATTATTGGAAGGATTCATCATCAAAATGTAGTACAATTAATTTGATTTTGTGTTAAGGGTAAGACATGTTCTTGTTTATGAATATATGTCTTGATAAAATTATTGTTTCTAAAGATAGAAATATAAATTTTGGCTTTGACAAAATATATGATATATCAATGAGGATAGCTCATGGGATTGCTTAGCTCCACCATGGATGTGAAATGCAAATTTTGAATTATGATATAAAGTCCAACAATATTTTTATATGATGATAGTTTCATTCCAAGGGTCTATGATTTTGGATTGGTAAAGTTGTATCTGATAGATAATAGCATTCTCACCATGATAGCAGTTGGAGGAACAATTGGATATATAACTCCAAAATTGTTTTATAGAAACATTGGCAAAGTATCCTATAAGGCTGATATTTATAGTTTTGGAATACTTTTATGGAAATGAAGAAATAACTTAAATTCCCATGTAGAGCATTCAAGTCAAATTCACTTTCCCTCTTGGGTTTATGAAAGCATTAGAGAAGAGAAAGATATTGAAATAGAAGATATCAAAGAAGAGGAAAAGAAAATATTTCAGCAACACAAAGCCTAGTGCATGTATACACAACCCTAGGAGAAGTAAAAAAGCCAGCCTCAACAACTTTGACTTTGTGCAGCTCATGTCCACCACCTCTCTCACTACCTTTCTACTCTCATTTTCAAATTTTCTTTCATTCATGATGTACACGACCCCATCCAGGGAGTGTTAAGCTTCTAGATTTGATTTTGCTATAAATTCTTAATGCATTATGAGGTTAGAATGCAATAATTGGTTTGTTCTTTTTGGTTATTATTAACATTTATTTTTTTCTATGTCTTTTATTTGTAAATCAAGTAAAAGTAATGATGATGTTAAATTTATATGCATAACAATCATATGAGTTCAATTTTTTTTTTAACTAAGAAGTTACTTGGATTTAAGAAGTTACTTTGATTTAAGTTAGAAGCGTTCATATGATTGTTAAACCTTCTTGTTGCTAAGAATTTATTCAAAACTGATTTTCTCACTTCTATAGTATAATGTGAAACCAAAGATCAATCATAAGAGAGACAATAAACTTGAGTGTATAAGTGTATTAATGTGGGGAAAAGTAACATAGAAATGCTTAAAGTCTATATGTGAACTTAGCCTAAAACACAAGAAAATTCATGAACTAATATATTAAAGTAATCTATAATGCATGATGTGAATGAAAAATTAATGTATGAAATGTACTAACCAATGATATTTAACTACTGTAAACTAGAAATATGAATTAAACCAGAGAACTCATGAAATTCAATTTGATAGTGAAATGTTATTGCATGAATATGTAGGGCAACATACGTTGTCATCACATAGTGCATGAAATTCCAAGCTTAGCATCTCAATCAACTCATCTCAATGCATATTGAACACTACAAATGGAACGAAATTGTAATGTCCCATTTAATAAAGAACTTATTTAAATGAAACATCACACATAATGATGAAAAAGGCGTTGTCATGGAGTAGAAATGTCACTTCCTACAGTTGTCCATAATACTCAGAAGAAAACTAAGGCACACCACGATGCCATTTACAAAATGAGATAAAAGTTTAACAATATTCAAAATACATGCTCAAGGAGCAAGATAGTACATAGGACATATTGCCTTAAAAGAAAACTTGGAGCAAGGAGATCCAACCCAAGATAAGCTACGCAGCGGAGTTTCCATCACCTTGAGGACCACAAGGAGTTCCCACATCTGCTCTCATCAATAAATTAATGACCATCGCAAAAGGAGAAAACCACACACAAGGCACACAAACAAACAAAAAGGGTAAGCTAGAGTGAAAAGGGTTTTATCATATAATTTAGCATATAGTTTACAAGCCAAAGATACGTAAATCAACCAAACATGTGATAGCAGACAATGCAAGACCCTAAGACTCAATTATCCTGATACATATAATCAGTCAGATTCACCGAATGCTTGCACTTGTGGTGGCCTCTACTACTCTGCAGATCTATTGCCAATGTGTTTCACTCTACCACGTACAAGGTTAGCCTTCAAACATCTAAGGCCATTATCCTGCCAAAGACTAGGGCCTCTTGCTACTCTCACCACTTGAGTCAGTACGCTCTACATGAGACTAACTGACTCTTTAGAGTTTCATGATGCAATCCGTACTTGAATCCTTACTAAATTATATAATGAGGTACCACCACGAACCTTCATGGAATTACATCCTAAACCATGAGGCACCACCATGAGATCTCAGCAAGAGATTCATGGAATTACGTCCTACACCATGAGGCGCCACCATAAATCTCACCAAGAGATTCATAGAATTACGTCCTAAACCATACCATAATCATGTCTCACCAACCAAGCATAGGGTTATCATGCATACCAATCTCATGCAAATATACAACCAACCATCCAATCAAGTTCCATATGCATAGTCATACCAAACTCATCAATTTCAGCCCATACAAACAGATAATGCAAACATATCCACATGTTTCATACTTTAATTTGAGGAAAGCACTCAGCCATGCAACCAAATCATCAAAACAAGAAAGAGAATAACATTAGAGCATACACCAGTCTCGCTCAAGCCACGACCCTCGCTTAGGCGAGAGAGACTTTTTGTTCAAGCTACAAGCTCTCGCTTAGGCGAGACTGCCCTTAGAGAGCACTATAGGTTTCGCGAATTCTTGGTTGGGCGAGATCTCCTAACCTGAGTGAGACTGCCCTTCGCCCAACAGAGAGAATCCTCGCCTAAGCTACCACTAAAGTGAAACACATCAAGTTCCCACAAGTTCTCGTTTAGGTGAGTCTCTCTCGCTTGGGCGAGTCTCTCTCGCTTGAGCGAGATGATTTGTCGCTCAAACGAAAGCTCTCCACCTGAGCGAGAGCTCGAGCAGGAACCTGGGCCAGAACCAAAAACAAGATTACAAGATAACCATAGTCGGAACTACGACAACAGAGCTAAGGAAGTGAAAGTACTAGTTGGGGATTGACTTACATGGAGTAAACGGAGTTTAGCTACCTCGGAGAAAAGCCTTGATCAAACCCTAACAGAGCTCTCTGTCAGAGAAAAGATAAAGAGGAAGTGAGCTGTTTTGCGAGTGATTGTAGAATGGGAAACCAAGAGGTTGAAAGTGAGTCTTTGGGGGCACCCTATGGGCTGGCCCTTAAGCCCAACAGATAAGGTTAGGCCCTTAAACTTTAGGGCTGAAAATAAGTGGACTTTACAGAAATCATTTGGTTAAATGTGGCGAGAAAATCAAATGAAACAAAACCTAAGTTAAATTGGGATTTTTTAATTTATTTTAAGCTTCCAAAACAAATTTAAAACTTCCTATCAAATTTATCTAACTAAAACAAAGTACTACGAATTAAGAATCATGAAAAACGATGCATGAATCATGAAATATGAATAAAAAATGCGTAACAGTGACATGGTGAGATGAAGAAACGCAATGAACATTTCAGAATCTGAATTGAAATCCTATACAATTTAAACATTAAAACACGTTCCAATGGGTAAACTAAACACATATAAAACTAAAAACAACAAATCAATCGGTGGAAATTCGAAATTTAATCAAGAAACATAATCTGAGATGAAGAAAATATGAACAAAATATAATATGATTTAGTTTAGAATCTCAATGAATTTCCTCACTCAACCAAAGTTGATTGTGCAATAACTTGGTTTAATTCGATCACTCTGTACTCATTCTAATCTTGAATGTGCATTCACACTTAAAATCAGTTAAGAAGTGAAGATATTCATCAAGAATAAAAAACTAAAAAATTCACGGTTTTGATCAAAGGAATCACAAAAATAAGAGAAATAAAAGAATAAATTCAAAACTTACGAATCACAAAACAAATGAAAGAAATTACCAAAATTTGGATCAAACTTCCAAGTCCAGGCTGTTGTGCAGTCAACACTTGAAAATCTTCTCCCAATCAAGGTATCCGTCCCTAGAGTGTTATGAAACGTGAGAAAAATGTGAGAATGATGAATCTGCTACGTGTCTCTTTGAACCCCTTCTAACTCATTGTGTTTTTATCTTATATAGAGCTCCTACATCTAGTTAAGACTTCTATCTACACTGGTTTACAATTACTAAGATAAGAACAAAAAAAAACTACCTAAAACTAACTACACTAGTTACTAGACTTGCATTTTTGTAACTTTTGTCTAGCTAACTCTACTTGGAAGCATTCCAATGGTCACTTCTGCATTGGGCATGTGTGTTTAAGTGCCTTAAACATTCTCCATCATCTTGCATTTGCATTGGAGCTTCAAAATAAAAAGTCCAACTTTCACTACTAAAAAAACTCATATTTCCTGCCAATTTTGTTTTGAATTTTTTTTTGTAGAAAATACTTATAAATTTTGTTATGAAAAGAAGATTTGCAAGAAATTGCTGCCAATTTTTTTGCAAAATATTTTGTATAAAACACTTTTCGCAACAAATTTTGTAAGAAATACTTGCAAATTTTATAATTTTGTAGGAAATAATTACCCACGAAGGAATTACCTGCCAATTAAATTTCTTAGAAAAAATAGCAGGAAAAAGTCTTTTCTTGCAAATTTCTTTAACAAATTTACAAGAAAATTCCCATGTAATATGAGAATTTGTAGTAGTGTTATACTCCCACAATCTAGATTCTCTCCCAATTTCTCTCAACCTCCGCATACAGTTAATATCTTATACAATGATAAAAAAAAGAGAAGAGAGGTCTCAGGATCTCATGATCTCTTAAGCTCATCCCTCGAGTTCTTTTATCTTTTCTCCACTTCATTAAAGAGAGATTTTTTTCACACAACACAAAAGAAGACATTTCTCCTTTATCCACTATCATCTTCTTCCCAAGGTCAAAAATATCTTTATTGGATCTCACTCTCATCACCCTCCATTAATGATCATTCTAGAATAACTCACATTAAGGGATCATACACCTCGATACCAAACACAAAGATTAAGCACCTGAAAAATACTTCTAGGGGCAAAGCCACCAAAACATAGAGCTTTAATAAGATAAGAGAGATAGCTTTGAGAAGATAAAAGAGATACACTTGCAAACATTGTTTTGATTTTGAAACACTACTAGAAATTTTTATATTTCTTGTAGAATTTTTACAAAAATTTGTAGGAAAAGTGTTTCTTACCATTTTTCTTACAAATTTTGATCGGTAGGTAATACCTTCGTGGGTAATTAATACCGTGGAATTTAAAATTCGCAAAAAATTACTTGCAAATGTTGTTACAAAAAATATTCGCAACAAATTTTCTTACAAAATAAAATTCGCAGCTACTTTTCTTGCAAAAAAATCAATTTAAAAAATGGCAGGTACTTTTTCCTACAAATTTAAATTTTGCAAGTAATTTTTTTGGGGTTTTCAAATTCGCAAGTAATATTTTCTGTGAATTTGTAAGAATGTTTTTTCTACAAATATTTTTACAACAAATTCCGTAAAAAAAGTAATAAATTTAAAATATATATATAATTTTTTATTTTTATATTATTTTTAAATGACAAAACAACTTATAAATGAGTCATATTTAGTTATTTTTATAGATGAGTCATGTTTAATTATTTTCATATCGGCTAACTTAAAATTAAATAATCCTTAATTTTAACATTTATTATTTATGAGAAACAAACACATCAAACAAGTTATACATTTCTATTATTCCAAATGTAGTTATTTCTATAACTTTTTGTCTAACATTTTTTGTAACTACTTCCGCAGTACAAGAGATGTTCATAAATGAATGTAACTCACCGTAAAACAGTTTCTGTATCATCCAACAAATTATCATATATAATCAATTTTTTAATTATAATTTCTTAATGATTAACACTATAAACAACTTTTTTATATTAAGAGTACATAGTAATTAGACTCTAATCGTAAATAAATCTAACATAAATTATATATTAAGAATACACAATAATGCGAGTTTTGTCTTCATTTCGAACATAGCTCCCTCCAAGTGTTTGAACCAGATTTGCATTCTTCTATGTGACCATTCATGCCATTCCAATAGCAGCAGACCTACTTTCCTCTTGGGAGCATTGTAGAGTGAGCAAAGTCATGAAGAAGGAGTGAAAGTAAACACAAGCAGATTAACATAAATTAATAAATCAAAAGAAATATTTTCTCTTGCACTACAACATCAAAATGAGTCTCCCAATTCCTATCTGAAACCTATTAATGTAGAACATAAGGATTGATTATTACCCGTCAGATAATATATGGATAAATTTTTTCATAAACATTGTAAGAGAAGAAAATAAGAAAAATTTCTAAGCAATAGCTAGTAAAAAAATTTATCATTAATGCATCAATAACAATATAAATTTCTCCAGTATATGCAAAATCAATCAACACCCTACACTTGGCTCTGTTTTAGATAGATATCTCCTTTTTTTTCTGGCTTTTATTTCTCTTACATTCTACAGATTAGATTCAATGATGTCTAAATCTACTTATATTCTCTCCCATAGTGATTATATCAAGCATTCATGTTTTATCAACATTACAATTATTGCATAAACATCACGTAAACATTTTATACTTCCTTGGCTAATTAAAACATGTAATTCAGAATCATAAAGGAAATAGTTTATACACAAAGAAACTGTGTGTTAATCATTGCATGACTGATTATGTGAAGTGTAGGCTTTACTGACTTAAGGTTACCACTAGATGTGAATCACATAAAGATTAAAGAGTATTGTAGATTTTGCTTCATGAGACAAATTCTGTACTTTGAATAATTATCGTAAAATATAAGAGGAATCAAAATTAGTTGCCAAACCACATCTCACTTCATAGTTGCATATGAAACTCAATGCAACAAAAATGTTTGAAACGCAGTGTAGCAAAAATAGCCTTCCCTCGCACCATAATATGAGTATCCCTTGACATTGTTTTTCTGTTGACTCTTCTCAAATACTGTGAAGTTGAGCACGACATTAGTCATAATCAAAGGCTCAAATACTCTAACATACTCTGCCACTAATTCAAATCGGCTAGGAATGCGCTGAAGCTTAGTATCTTTGAATGACATGATCTTCAAACCAACAATTATAAAAAAACAAAAAAGTAAATAAAAAGGAACCAAAATTTTCTACCATCTCTCAAGATCCTCCTAGCTTCTCTCTTCTTTCCCATAAACACACTACTCTTCGGCACAATCTCAATGACCACCGACGACAACCCTTGCAAACAATTACAATTCAGCCATAGGAGGCAAAAACCTAATCACTAACTAACACTCATGCACATAAACCGAAGAAATCCATTGGATTAATTAACAAACACGCAATTACTAATTAACATCAAAACCTTAAGATCGCAGCGAGCATAGAATAATCTGGTGAATTCGCAAAAGATCTAAACTCTGCAACACGGAACACAATAATTAAACAAAACAAAAAAATAAAATCATCCAAAAATAAGAAATACGACGAAGTCCAACGGTGAATCTGAAGCTTCAGATTTTAATCGGAGGCGAAGAGAGGGAATTGGATCCGAGGAAAGTAAGTTACCTTAATATCTGGACGATCCTTGAGGAGAATGTCATGGTTGCGTTCCTCGGGGAGAGCTCGTACCAGAGGCCAAAAGAGTCGTCCTGATCGAAGTCTTTGAGTCTCTCGAGCAGAGCTTGCAGCTGCAGAGAAAACGTCGTTGCCTTTGAGTCCCACCGACAATTTCCTCATTTCTCAATCACTCTCACATGCTATCTCTCGATTCCATTTGAATTCAGATCTCTATTTTCGATTTCGATTTAGAGCTGAATTGTGAAAAATGAGTAAGTAAGGTCAAGTGTTGCTGTTATAGTTGGTTTGTTACCAAAAAAACAAAAATAATCGATCATTTAATTTATTTTGTTGCGAAAAAATATCATAGGAAGACGATAGATTTCTTGCAAATTCTAAAATACCATAAAACTTATTTACGAATTTCTTTTTCTAAGAAAATATGCATGATAAAACTTAAAAAATCTGCTGCTTTTCCTGCTTTTTTTAATTCCAAAAATAAAATAATAAATAATAAGTAAACTACAACAAGTTTTGTAAGAATTTTTGAAAAATATTTTTGCCTCAAATTAATACTCATATCAAAATTTATAAATATTTTATGAGTAAAAGTTTTCTAAAAAATTTGGCAAGTAATATGAATATTTTAAATAGTGAAGTTCCTGCAAAAGAAAATTAGTACTTTCCTGCCAAATTTTATAAAATATTTAACTTTTTCTTACTAATTTAAATTTGCAGAAAAATTTGCAACAAATATAAATTTTTTATTGAATTTTTTTAGAAATTTAAATTTGCAAAAAAAAAAATCATATAATAATAAATTCATAACAAATTTTGCATGAAATTCATGTAAAAAAAAAATTTAGAATAACTTTGGTAGGTAATTGATAAATTTCTAGTAGTGAAAAGAAAAAATCATCAAACAGGTGTGAAAAAAATCCAGGTTTTTCTTTCTCCTTCTATATTTACTTGTGATATTTATTATGAAATCACAGCACCGAACATATTGATTATTTTTTCTCTTTTTTCCTTCTCTTACATTGAAGCTTGGACTCGTCATGGCACTATATGTACATTTTCTAATTATCATTGTTTTTATGAAATTGTCTCTTATAATGTAGGTTTGTTATGTCAAAAGAAATTGTTGGTTATGTAATATGCGAAATCTGGGATGAGCTTTATTGCCAATAATATTAGATGAAAGATGCATGTGTGTGGGCATAAAAGGTGTCAAAGAAACATAAACCTTATATGTATATATAAATCTCTGCATTTGAAAGCTTCTTTTGGTACATTAGTTTATTAATCAAAATCTTTTATACTTTTTCCTTAATTTTTTTTATCGGAATGCGAGTGTTGATTTTAATGGGTAATATAATATGTTGCTTATATTGGATGTTTCAAAATAATGCACAAGATACACACTAAACATGAATACTTGAATAAAGAATTTTGAGATAGTTATTGAATAATAAATATGTCTAGACATTAACTGAGAATTTTTTTTTGTGATATTCTTTTCTAAAATACATATATAATATTTTACAAATATTATCAATTATTTATTTTGTTTTTTATAGATAAATCGCATAACTTTAGTTATCATGTTGAGCCTCAAATTTGCTTGATAATTAAAATTTCAAATTTCTCATTACTTATCATGTTGGGTCTCGTACTTGCTTGATAATTAAAATCTTTCAAAATATTTTCATAACATCAACTATCATGTTAAGTCCCGGACTTTCTTGATAATCATTATTTTCATTATATTAATTATCATGTTAAGTCTCAAACTCATTTGATAATAAAAATTTTCATATCATTGATTATCATGTCGAGTTTCAGACTCACTTGATAATCATTATTTTCATAGTTTTAATTATCATGTTGAATTTCAAATTTGCTTCATAATCATTATTTTCATAACATTAATTATCATGTCGAGTCTCGAACTCCCTTGATAATCATAATTTTCATGACATTAATTATCATGTCGAGTCTTGGACTCACTTGATAATCACTATTTTCATAACATTAATTATCATGTCGAGTCTCAGACTCACTTGATAATCATTATTTTTCATAACTTTAATTATCATGTCAAGTCCCGGACTCGCTTGATAATAATTATTTTTCATAATTTTAATTATCATGTCGAGTCCCGGACTTGCTTGATAATCATTTTTCATAACTTTAATTATCATGTTGAGTCTCGAACTCGCTTGATAATAATTATTTTTCATAATTTAAATTATCATGTCGAGTCTCGGACTTGCTTGATAATCATTTTTCATAACTTTAATTATCATGTTGAGTCTCAGACTCGCTTGATAATCATTATTTTTCATAATTTTAATTATCATGTTGAGTCCCAGACTCGTTTGATATAATTAATTTTCATAACTTTAATTATCATGTCGAGTCCTAGACTCGCTTGATAACCATTATTTTCATAACATTAATTATCATGTGGAGTTTCAAACTCGCTAAATAATCATTATTTTTCATAAACATTAATTATCATGTTCGTACTCGCTTGATAATCATTAGTTTTTTTATATTTTTTAATTATCTTTTTGAGTCTCGGACTTGCTTGATAACTAATTTTTACAACATACAAAACTTCTCTAAAATTATTTGAGTTTACAAACCCTTTCATCTTTTTCAAACATCTTTTATTTAGAACTATGTGATCCCTGATTTTCCATTTTGAATGGAAATATGTAAGAGCGAGGTCAAGTCCTTGTCGGGTTTACCTCCCAAAAATTTGAATTTTTTTAAGATCTTTATCCAAATAGTTTTTAAGAACTACGTAACTTTGATTCTTCATTGCGAATGGAGATACGTAGAAGCAAGGTCAATCCTTGTCGGGCCCAACTAAAATTTTCAACAATATTTTCTTTACCAATTTTTATTTGTTTGTCTGTTTGATTTTTTGGGGGAAAACTAATATTTTAAAAATTACATTAAGTTTGCATATTTAATTAAAGGAAACCGTTTTTGGACGGATGTTGTGGGGTGCTAATACCTTCCCCACACGTAACTGACTTTCGAACCCAAACTTGGTTTCGAAGACTATTCTTTTTAAGTTTTTTCTATAGTTTTCCTTAATAAACTATGGTGGCGACTCCTATATTATTTTAAAATAATTTTTTCGCCGTCCCGTCATGACCCTGGTTGCGACACTCTATAACAAAGAGATTTGTAGAGATTTCTTGTGAAACCTTGGTGAGTATATTTCCCTCGAAAATTGAGGAACACATCATATAGGAATTTGTAATAGAGGGAAGATAGAGATGATTGCATGGCATGAGAAGTGAAAAGAAAGGTATTAGGAATTCTAACCATGAATGATATATAAGAACACAAGTTTATAAACTATTAGTATTTGTCAAAAATCTAAGGTAAGTTTGACGTGAAAAAAAATCACAAAGTAAGATACAAGGGTGATGCATGGATTATTAATTTTGGGCTCCCTAACTGCACATGTCCTAATTGAGATTGGTTTACTACTTACCAATCTATGAATTGTGTTGTCGTCCTTATGAGGAATAATATGTCTTGTAAGGTCAATGAAGTCTTGCTAAAATTAGAAGTGGTATCCTCATAGTGAGTTTGGTGAAAATATTGAAAAAAATGGTATCCTTTCTTACACTCCTCCCAACACGTCACCGAAACTCAACACTTTTTCAAAGGGCTAACAATGGGGGGCTTAATCTTAGTGAATTGGGTTTTGTGCCTTATACGTAGCAGAATCTCACCAGGACTCAACCTGCTTTCAATGAGGAAATTGGGGAGATTCGAACGGTTACAGTTGGGAAGTTGAAAGGAATGTGGGGTTCTTGTGAGAAAGGGACTAAGGTAAAGCTGCAAAATTTGCCTCTTGTGCTTACATAAGTTGAAGAATGATTAAATGGATCTCTTCGTTTAAAATATAAACTACATTATGACTAACCAATACTACTAGATTTCATACACTTGAGCTTAAATTTCTCATTTCATATTTGAGCTAAATCCATAAGTGCACGACTTCTGATTTTCTATGTCAAATTAAGAGTCATTTTTCCAGGAAACAATTTCTTATTTCAAATATTTTTATCAAATTCGTGTTATGAGGGCACGATTTCTAAATTTATGTATTAAATTGAAAGTCGTCATACAACAACACGACTTCTATGTAAATATAGTTAAATTGAACTACTTTTTGTCTATGACTTTGGATTTAAAAGAATTAAAATTGTTTGCAAATAAGTTGTTTTTACCACCTATAACTTAGAAATAGTAATAATTTTAGAATTTGTCTATTTAGAAATTTGTATTCAAAGGGGCGCCCATTTGGTAAAAGGACTGACACCTTGGGAAAAATTGTCTTTTTTGAACATTGTGCATATGGGAAGTATACTAGAGCCAAGTTCGGTATGGTTGATTATATTCACTCTGTATGTGGAGCTCTATTTCTTTTATCATCAATAAAGAATATATTAATGAAACAAAAAATGTTTCATTTAAAATATACACAAGAAAGTAGAAATAAAAAGCAAAACAATAAATTCTACCCTTCTAATCACTAAGACTTTTCAAGAAAAGGGTAACTTAAAAAAATAAAACAATAGCATGATCTTACATTATATGTATGTTTTGCCAAACATATTTATGCGAAAGAAAAGGTCTAAAATTCTCTCACAAGATGCATAATGAGAAAAGAAGAAAGTGTAAAACCAACACTCCAACCTACAATATTAGAGCTCTTGACTTTTTAGTCAGAGAATGATTAGGACAATATGTAAGACTTGATTAGATTTAAATAATTGGTATTTTTACCTTCAAACAAAATAACCTAAGGATTTTATGCATAAAATTGGACAAAAACACCAATCAGGGTATGAAAACCCAGCTTTTGGGACTTTATGTGTAATCTAAATCCAAGCTTTTACTTTAGCTAATTTGAATACCTCCTCTATATTTGGCACAAAGGACCTAAAAATGATATTGTTCCTATGTGTCCATATTGCCTAGACTATAGCAATCCACATACACTTCCAAAAATTGTTATTTTTATTGGTTAGCCCATGTAGCCAAAATTGTTGGAAGTGATTTTTTCCTATATTATGATGTGTTGTGACAATTCTGTCCATTTGTCAGACATATTCCAAATTTTCTCTACTAATGTACAATTAAAGAATAAGTGTTGAATTGTTTCTTCTCCCCTCCCACACATGACACACTCACGACTTATGACTATTGTACGTTTTCCTAACTCATTCATAAAAATATCAATATGTGATTTCTCCCATTCGAACCATTCTCTTCGCCATTCCAATTTCCATTCCCAAGACCCATTGTTGCAAAAACCCATTTCCCTTATTGTTGCATTCTTAGAAAGAGATTTTGCATATAGCCTTGGATACTTTTCTAGAAGAGTGACCCCACTTAGCCATTTGTCTTTCCAAAGCAAGATCTTATTTCCTCTGCCTTTATACCAGGAAATATTATTATCAAACCAATTTTCTCTTTGTATCTTCTTATAAGACTCGAGAAATTAAATAATAAATAAATATTTATTTAATATAAATGTGGGTAGTAGAATCTTTATAGTATTTAATGCGGGGAGTTATGATAAGGAATAGTAATAGCTCAAGTGGTTGAGCATGTGGAGTGGTGTGGAGAGGACTTGGGTTTGAGTTCTATATATGCCACTAGTATGTTAATTTAATGGTTTAATTATTTTGCATATATGCTTGACCATTGAGCGTGATAATATAATCATATATGTGTATGAATTATCACGAAACATGAATGGGTTGGTTGATTGTGCATTCACTTGGTAATTATTGTATAGATGTGAAGGTTCAGAAACCCTACCTGTCATAGGAGCAACTGGAAAGGTTAGGAAACCATCTTGTAATAACACTTAAATGGACATTAATCCCATTTTAATGTAATTTTCGTTTTTATTAAGTTAATTAAATTTGGGGTTGGATAATGAGAAAGGAGAAGGTTTAAAGATAAAGGAAGAAAGAAAACTAGGGAGGTAACTGGAAAAGAAATTTTGAGAGCACCAGGCTGAATTTAGAGAGAGCTAGTGAGCGTTGGTGTGGAGGCAAGGGATTGGAACCATTTTGGAGCAAAAAGAAACTCTAGAAGGGCTTTTAGAGCAAGTAAATCCATATTAGGGGAGTTGCAATTGTATCTTTTATTTATTTCGATGTAATTACATGATGTATGGTTGCAATTGTATCTTTTATTTATGATCGAGGTCATACCTAACCAAATAAAACATGAAAATGTAATATACTCGGTAGTTCAACCAAGGTCGTCTCTCAATGACCAACCTCTCATTCAAAGCCTTCCAGAATTGCAATTCAACACAAAGGGGGTTGGTTTGGCAGATTCAGTTTTAAACAAAAAATTAACAAAACGTAATTGCAAAACTTAATTAAACAAATTTCAAAACGTAATGATTCCTTGATTCAACTGAAATTTCACCAATCATAGATTACACAATTAATTGTTCTATCCAATTTGCTCTCATGAAACTCAAAATTAATCAAGTGATAGTTAACACGAGTTAAATATGTCATTAAGCCAAGCATACTTCAAGCAATTGACACTCACAGATTAAGCATACTATGAACAACCCACACTCATTAAGCATGATTATAAGTCACTTTAGGTGCAAAAACACAAAATTAAGATTGAGCATCCATCAATTTCATATTTTTCCATGAAACACAACTTGAAGAAGGGAAAACCAGAACAGAAATTCAAAACGAACAACAACCTCATAGTTTCATTTCAATTTCTTCAAGGTATCAATACCAAAACCTTAGCTAGACATGAAATTCAAAAAAAGTTGGGTGGTGCTTCAATGGTCTCAAATCACCAAAAAAAGAAAAACCTTAAGTGGGTGTTGTCCTAAGAACGTGAAAACAAGAATGGGGAAGAAGAAGTGGCTGCCCTCACCAAAAATGACCTAAACACTCGTGTTCCCCTCAATTCTGCCTCTCCTATTTACAAAAATGTCACTCAGGGCTACAAAATTACAAAACTATCATTCTAGTCAGTAGAATTACAAAAATGCCACTATACGCTAAAAATGTTTGCCCAATGACGTGGACATGCTGATTGACATGGCGTAGATGTGGCAATGATTTGGAAATCACGTGGCAACTCTCTCTTGACCTTTTGATTACATCCAAACTCCAAAATTTGCTTCACAAAGTACCTAAAAATATTTAGAGACAAAAATTAGACCAATTAATGCCAAATTACTCAAAATTTGGAATAATGACCCAATGAAGCTCAATTGAGGAAAATGCCCTAACAAAAGATAATTAAGCACTAAAAAAGCATCAAGAATGGCACAAAAGGGCAATGGGATAAGGGAAAATAATGACCCATCATATGGGTGCATTGGGTGTTTTCTTTGTCTCTGAAAAATTATGATTTCGTTGAGTTTCTGGAAAATTTCTAGAAATTGCCTAGCGACAATGATGGCTTTCCAGGCGACTCATGTGATTCAACCCAAAATTGTGGGTTTTGCGTAGAACCGCCTGGCGGTGAGGAAGAATTGCCAGGCGACACGAACACGAATGGTTTGATTTCTACAGTTTTTGGAGTTTTGTGATGTTTTTGAATGCACTAAAATTCCTACGCTTGTATGTGAATGTTTATGAATGTAAATTTATTGAAAATTGCTACTGTCAACCTTGATGTTATTTCAAAGAACTAGAGAATTCTATTTATAGTCATTATATTGTGAATATCAGCCTAACACACAAACAAAGTATCATGAACGAATTATAGCTTATTCACCTCTACTTCATTCTTTCCAACCTTTATTCCTTTTAGTTTATTTTTTTTAGCCGCTTGCTTAGCTAATCAAGCCAGACCTTTTGCCACAACTAAGAATAAAAATGGGGCTAATGGGTCTACTTTATTTTATCAAAAGATAGTGTTATATACTTATCGATTTTCATTGAAAATTATTTAACAAAAGTTTGGATTTTTGTTCTTACCCACAAGAATGTTGTCTTTCCCACTTGTACAAAAAGATTTAGCATATTTGAACTAACAATGTTTAGATTTTTGTGAAGGTCAATTTAAAGATAGCTTAAGAAAAACAATTTTGTAGAAGGTATGATTAGAATTCTAATGTTGGATTGTCAAAAGAATTCTGGCTAAAGCAATCTATATGGATTCTTTGTCGGTGCATACACTAGTGCAGAATTTCCTTTTTACCTCGCCTTATATGCCTCGGTTGGCCAAGAACCGAAGCATATAATGGCGCGGTGGCATTTTTGCAATTTCAGCCAAGTTTTATGCCTCGGTTCAGCTAACACCCGAAGCCAAAAACAGCTATAGGCCTCGGTTCGCGTAAAACCGGTGCCAAAGAGTGTTATAGGCCTCGGTCCAACAAGACCCGAAGCCAAAAAGGGTCTGCATTTTTAAAAAACTGAAGTAGTCATTAGGTG
>Ga0209589_1007529_pt1 | contig 17458 bp, 8 predicted proteins | sample CowpeawhiteBW_FD_187525 | JGI IMG/M metagenome (GOLD analysis project Ga0209589, IMG submission 187525) | Root nodule microbial communities of legume samples collected from California USA - Cow pea white BW (SPAdes) (version 2) | ecosystem: Host-associated > Plants > Roots > Nodule | place: USA...
AAAATAAAATAAAATATATTCATTTTTTAGTCGTTTTCAATTTTGTGTATCTTGTCATTTTCAGACATTGATGACAATATTAATATAATTTTGATATTGTTGTAAGCTCCATTTTTTTTTAGCTTATATGTGTATGGGTCTGACCCTTCTCGTAGGTCAAGGGCAGCCCAACTATAGGACCCCAATATCCTGTCCAGCCTTCTCATTTTCACTTGTCTCCTTTTCAGAAACAGTTCCTTCCTCTCCCTCTCATATCTCCAGCAAGGTGCTCTGCTAGGGCACAATAATCTTCCGTCTCCGAGCTAACGAAACCCATCCCACCTTCAAGTAAGTTGAACCTTAGGATTTTGAGTCTGTTTTCCTCCTCTTTACACCGTTTAAGTATGTTGGTCTGGTTAGGGTTAAATCTCATACCCTGGTTGCCTTGGTTTTCTTGTTTCAGCTCACTGCTTTAGTTCTTGGAGTTGTGGTGCTCTTTAGTTGCGGACTTGTTGCCTTTGCTAGCGTCTAAAAAGGTAAGGGAAGCTATGTTCTCGTGTGTTTTGAGCATGCTGCTTGTTTAACTGTTGTTTTATGCATAAAAATGATTTGGAAATGCTTGTGCTCGTGTGTGATTGAACTATAATGCTTGGTTGGACTATTTCTGGCGTTGCATGCGTGGAACAGTGGGGGAGAACTGATATTCTCGCCCAAGCGAGCTCGTCTCGCCTAGGCAAGAATAACAGAGGTTCGCCTAAGGTTCTGCCTCGAGCGCTCGCCTAGGTGGCCCATTCGCGTTTTGAGCAACACCCCGTCTCGCTCAGGCAAGAAGGTCTCACCTAAGCGAGTGAAATCTCCCAGGGCCACTGTTTGCAGACTCGCCTAAGCGAGAGCCTGCGGCTTAAGCGAGGCAACCTCCCTCGTCAGAGCGAGGGCACTTAGCTTGAGCGAGGCTGCTACAGAGGGGTGCTTTAGTTCTGTTTTATTTCTTGTTTGATTGGTGGTTTGCGTGATTGGTTTAATTACCCATTTTAAAACCTGAAGTGTGTGAATATGCTTGGTTGTTTGATTCCTATGGACTGAATCTGGTATGTTGGCATAAGTAACACATGTATTTTGGTTGGTTGGTTGAGAACTTGCATGAGAATTGGATGTTTGAGATAAAGGTGGTGGTTATGGTATGAAACATGAATTTGGTGTGAGATAGGCGTAATTCCATGAGTCTCGTGGGGAGACCTCATGGTGGTGTGTAGTGTATATAATTAAGATAAGGATTCAAGTAAGGATCACATCCCGAAACTCTAAAGGATCATTGAGTCTCATGTAGAGCAAACTGATCCAAGTGGTGAGAGTTGCAGGAGACCCTAGTCTTTGCCAAGATAATGGCCTTAGATGCTTGAAGGCTAATCTTGTGTGTGGTAGGGTGAAACCCATTGGCAATGGCTCTACAGAGCAGAAGAGGCCACCACAAGCGCAAGCATCCAGTGAATCCGATCTTATTATATTTATCCGGATAATTGAGTCATAATGTCTTGCTTGTCTACCATAACATTATTTTATGCCTACTGTGTTGTATGTTTGGAGATGTTACAAGTACTTGCCTGTCATATTATGATTAAAACTATTTTACATTAGCTTACCCTTTCAATTGTGTATGTTTCTTGTATTGTTTTTTCTTTTGCGATGATCACCTTGTTGGTGGGAGCAGATGGAGGAAATGTTGAAGGTAGACCTGACGGTGGCAGCGGTGCAGTTTAGATGGCTTGTTGTATGTGGCTCTTAGGAACAATTTTAAGGCTCTAATGTCTTTGTAATCCCTTGCTATATGAGCAGCTTCTTTTGCAAAGTAGTTAACTTTTAGATTCATGTTTAGCTCATGGCATTATGTTTGGTATGCCCCGACATCTTGTAGTACCTTCGTAGAAGACTGTAATAGTGGATTCTATTATGTGCACTGTTCCTCTGATTGCTCTCTATTACTATAACTTTATGATATTTTAATTTATTAGATTTAATATATTTAAATGGAATGTCACAATTGTGACCTGTGATTGTAAAGGGAGGTGGTGATTCTTAACTATGTGTGAGTTCTTGGTGGGGGCAAAGAGAGTAAATTTGGATCACCTTCAAGGCACTATAGTGAATAAGTTAAAGAGCACTCCTAAATATAAGTAAAGAAGAAACTGTTTATATATATATATATATATATATATATATATATATATATATATATATATATATATATATATATATTTTTTTTATATATATAATTTTAAATATATTTATGAATAGTAAGATATATAATAACAATAATAATAAATTAGTGTAGGATTGAAAATATACATAACATATATATTTATTTAAAATATCAAACTACATAACTCTTGTAAATAATTTTATGTAATAAAAATAAAATAAAATTCACAACACACATAATTACAATAAGACATAAAAGAAGTCAATGATACACTAAACATATTTATAGTAAATCCAACAATAATTATTACTCTAAACTTCATTATTATGAAATTCCTTTGAGGTAGACTTGTGAATTTGCTCTACTTTACAACCTTCAGTCCTGACCCACATAAGTCGAAATCAGGGAAATTCACCGTTGGGAAATCACGCACTAAAAATAATAGTCTCTTCAAGTTGAAGCACACCCATAAATAAGAGCAAAAAAGTAAATAAAAATACATAGAAAATTTAACGTGGTTCAGCACCTCAAGGCCTACATTCACAAATACTCAACAAGAAGTATTATCACCCAAGTGCAATTTTTCGAGCAAAAATTGCAAACCTTCTTACAATTTTTTATGGACAAAAACTGCAAACCCTTCATAATACAATTTTTGTGGACCAAAATTGCAAACCCTTCATAGTGCAATTTTTTGGCAAAAATTGCAAACCTTCCAATAACACATAACTACCCAAGCCCCTCATACACCCAAGAGACCTATTGAGTTGTGGTGACAACTCTAAAATCAACTCTTTACTTTTATAATACTTTTCTGCTGCTCTCTTCTTCACATTACTCAATGTGGGACTTTGGTGAATATTCACTTGAGAACTAACACTCACATAATAAAAAAATTCCTATTGAAAAAGTTCAAAAGTTAAAATGTTCAAAAAAAATCTTATAAACTAGGGTCAATCAATTATTTTTTTTAAACATGATTTTTTTTAAATATATTTTATTAGACTTTCGGCCCAGATCGATCTGCCTTGACCTTTTCTCCAGACTGATTCATCTTGACCTTTGATTCAGATTGATTTGTATTGACTTTCAGTTTGGACCAATCAATCTTGATTTTCGATCTGGACTAGTTTGTCTCAACATTTGGCCCGAATCAGCCAATTTCGACCTATGATATGGGTCGACCCATCTCGACCTTCGAGCCAAACTGTCAAATCTCAACTTTCGATCCAGACTAGTCCATTTCAATCTTCAACTCAGTCTGATCAATATCAATCATCAATTTAGGTTATTTTATCTCGACCTTCACTTCAAACTAATCAATCTTAATCTTCGACCTGAATCAATCCATCTCAACCTTCGACCTGAAACAACCGTCTTGACCTAGACTAGCCCGAATCATGAATTAAATTGACACCTCCAGTTTTAACCACTACTATGTTTACAACTATAGTTAAAATTATCATACGACCAAAATTGTACAAGAAATAACAATGTTATTCAGCACATAGTTCAACTCCATTTTATTTCCAACGAGTCTAAGATGTTGTAAGGGAACATTTATGTTGAAAGAAAGAGTTTGTGGCGAGTGCTGAAGGGAAGCATTAGTGAGAATTTATAGAAAATTTGGTATTAATTGTTTACCTAAAAGTTATCCTAGAATGGAGCCTAAATCATGGCTCCAAAAGTACAATGTCTCTATATAGAAAGACATCATTACATTACATTTACTCCAAAATCTTGTTCTGTCAAATTCAAATTCACTATCTCAAATGAGGATACACTACTCATTAAATGTTCGATTGCTAAAATATAGCAACCAATATTCTTTTTATTTTTTGTGATTAAACACAACATTAATTTTAATTATTTATTTATGTTTTAATCTTTATTTATGAATGTTTAAATGCAAGTATTCCATATCGGTTAATAAACGGTGAAACACTTAGCATTAAATTAAATGAATATTTTTCTTGAGAATAAATCAACATAAAAAAACTCCTTCCAAAACCAACGTAGGATAGTGTACAAGTACCACATTGTAGGCTCACAGTGTTGAGGTCATGAATATAAATTAAAATCAGCATCTAACCTTTCGTAGGACCACAATTATGCCAAGAACTTTTGGACCATAAATTCTTAACAGAAAGTAATTAATAATATTTTATAATTAAATTAATAAGTAAAGTGCACATGAAATGGGGTTGGATCCTTGAAACGTACCTTGCTGATGGATGTGGTTTTAATTATTGTCCTTGATTCCATTAGAAAAATCGTAGGGAAAAAAATATATTAAAAAATTGTAGAAGATACACTTGAAGAATTTCTGAATTAGCTGCATGTGAAAGAAGGATTTTGAATTTCAACTGAAGGATTGCGTAATCCTTTTTAGATAAATGGAAGTATCAATTTAATGGTATGGTTGATACCTTAGATTAAGTTATATCAGCCATTTAATGCAAGAAGTCTTCTAAAGTAATTAAAAATTTATCAAATAAAAAGTCAAAGAGTATGGTTCATTATCCAATCTTGAAGATAAAAAGTTGGTGTCTCTTCAAGTTGAGATATTGAATAATGTAGTACACTCAAATTTTTTCATGTTATCATATTTTTTTATTTATTCTCAGTTTGGATCTAATCTGAAACAAAACTCAACTTTATATAATTTTGAATTTTCAAGATTTTCGTCACGTCAAAGGAAAATTCAAACTCTCTATTGATATTCTAGTATTGTTATTTAACTAAATTTTCACTGATGCAAATATATTAAAAAAAAATATTAAAATTTGTTGTCATGTTTTATAGATATTCACTTCAGTCGACTGTCTGGTGCTACTGCCATTCACTCGGTTCGTTTACTGATCGGTGTATCTTGTTAAAAAGACTTTGATGTCTTAAGTCCATGATGGTTCAATCGGTATTAGCAATTAATAATAATAAATGTGAGAGTCAGTGATTGTTCGATCGATATTAACAATTAATGGTTCGATCAATATTAGCCAACGAATCGACATTTGGCTAGCCAATCGGCTACTCAATTACGTAGTGAATAACTTTAGGTGTAGTATTTTATAACTTCTAGTGTATTATACTACTCAGAATCGTTCTAGAGCATCCAACCTCAAGTGATGTTTCTAGCTGACCGACCAATCCATACAATACACAATTGACCGATCAGTTCATACAGTACAAAAATTAATGCCCATTGGTATGTATATATTAGTATATTTTAAAGACAAAAAAAGAAAGATAATATCATAATCCTATAGTTTGAGTAGAAAATTCAAATTGGTCAAAGAAGTATATATCAAAAGCCAACTAGAAACACTTAATTTGTAATTCAAATTATTCCCTACACTACAAACTAGTGAATTTGAATTATTCAACTCACCATACTCTTGCAAATAGTTTAACATATATTCAGTGGTTATTATAGAATTCATATAGATATATGCAATCTAAGATTTGTTTGAAGGTTATGGCCTTTCAACTAAGATTGTGATTCACCCACATTTGAACCTTATAAAAGTGTCATTTTGACATTATCACGTAGATTTTTTTTATTCATGGCACTAGTTTTTTTTAAGAAAAAAAAAATAGTAAGACGCAGTAGTGTCTGAATTCAATGTAAGAAAAAACTTGGGCAATTTAAAATTAGTCGCTGTTCTCAACAAGATACATGAAGATTTGGATGTAATTAAATGTTGAAATTATACATAATAGTCTATTATATGTTACGAAAGGTAAAAATGCTTTCATAAATACCTCTCACCTTTCATCATGCTACCATCTCCAAAACATATTGCAAGTCAAACTTACCAAAGAGAACACAATTGCCACCAAACTAAATTTATACCTAGAAGAGGGAGAGAGAAAAGAATTCTCCTTATTCATTAAACTATTATTTTAAATATATTTAGATAAGTTGTTAATCTTACAAAAGTGGAGATAAAAAATAACTTAAAAGATAATTAATTCTTTTGATTACATTATTTAAAAAAGTCAGAGGTAAAAAATATTTAAATATTTTGACAATATTTTAGATGTGGTAATTAACTCTAACAATATTATTTTATCAGATTTAGGATTGGAATATTGATGTGGTATGCGAAAATGAAAAAAAAAAAATTCAAATACTAACTTTAATAAAATAAAAAAATGTTTCAAAGATGAATTTTCATTTGCCGATCCTTTACAAAAGGAAATGAAGAAAATTTAAGGGTTAAATATGTTTTTTTCTTTAACTTTCAGTGAATTTTGGAATTAGTTCATTTCGAAAATCAATTTAGTTTTTCATCTTTCAAAATATGTGGATTTAGTCTTTTTAATCAAATTTTGTTTAGTTTAGTTGACATTTCAAGTGCATTTCATAATAGTATTTGACTTAACATTAAAACAAAAATGTGTGAAACAGTATAAACAACTTAAATACAATCATGAAATGTGTACGAAACATCAAATAAACCTACCAAAATTTAATTAAAAGGATTAAATTCACGTATTTCAAAAAATGAAAAATGAAAAACTAAATTGTTCCTAAGTTTCGAAATGAACTAATTCCAAAATTAAATTAGGGACAAAAACATATTTAACCCAAAATTTAAAATACAAATATAAAATCTTCATTTCCTTTGTCGACTGAGATGTAGCTTTTGACATGTCTAATGAAACTTTGAAGTTCAAAATGAATAATACTTTAACGATGATTCAGTAAAACTTAAAGGTTAAAATAAATATTTTGAAAAAATTGGAATTGAAAAGCGAGAAGAGAGGAAAACAAAATTTTTAATTTTTAATAAATACTATAAAATGATAGAAGTAATGAGAAAGCAAATGTATTTAGGTTTTACTTAGTTAAATTTCAACGACACACTCTAAGACAATTTGGCAAGAAACAAGTCTTATGTTGATAATGTTGATAGCATAGTTGTTGATGTGGTTTGTCTGGTCCCCGTAGAAATTGATGGATTGTGTAATGCTACAAATTGAGATAAGTGTAATGTATAGATCATGAATGACAGGGAAATGTGGCACTAAATTAATAACATGTGATAGTGTCTGGCAGAAGTGGCAAGAAGGACCAAAAGTCTGCGACCAAAACGATCCGTTTCTCAAATTTTATTTTACAAATCGATTTTGTAAGATTGAATACCACAAATCTCAATATAATTTTTATAAGATTGGGTTAACTTTTTAACAGGAAAAATCTTCTTTAATTCAAAAACTTATAATCAGATTCTCTTTGTTTTTCTATTTTTATTGTTCATATGTTACTTATTTTCACTATATATGAATATTACAAATTCATATCTAGATTTGAAACGAGTGTATTATGATAGAATCACTGTAATTACATATTATTTTTCTAAGTTTTACAAAATTGAGTTAACCTTTTTAACGTAAAAAAAAGAAAAATCTTCTTTAATTCAAAAACTTATAATCAAATTTTCTTTGTTTTTATATTTTATATTTTTATTGTTCATATGTTACTTATTTTTACTATATATAAATATTGTAATTCATATTTAGATTTGAAACACTAACAAGTGTATTACAGTAAAATCACTATAATTCTTATTTGTTCACTTATTTCGTTGTCAGACTTAATTTTATACTTCATCATTCATATGTATAGTTTAAATATATTTTTAATCTTTTGAAATTTGGGGTGATTTTTTAGTATATCAAAACTTTAAAAGAATTAGTTTGTATTATCTCTTAAAAATTTAGAAAAACATGGGCTTAATCCCAAAGCTCTAAATTTAAGATGATAAAAACTGTTTTAAGAAATTCATTTTAGTTTCTATACGTTCAGGGGCTCATTTCATATTTTTCTTTCAAATTTGAAACTAGAATATATTTTTTTTATATTTTTAATGAACTAAAATTTCAGTAACTAAAAAAATAATTAAGTAGTATATTTTATTTGATTTTAAAAATTGTAATTTAAAATTCAAGAAATGTAGTAAATTTTTGTTCTGATAAAATACTCCATCCTTTAAATTGTTGGCGTCGTTAAAGAAAATAAAATTAATATGTCGTTTTCACAACTAAAGATAATATATATATATATATATATATATATATATATATATATATATATATATATATATATATATATATATATAAAATTTTTTATCGAATATTTAATTAACTTATACTTCTTACATTTATTATAGAATGGAAATTGAAGTAACCAAATATATTTATTACATTTATTATTGTGCGTTTTCTTATATAAACCGTGAAAATAGATGAAAAATATTGTAGGAAGTAGTTACAAGAATGTATACAAAAATGAAGTACATAATTGATACATATTTGATAAAATAGTAATTGTTATAAAGATTATCCTAAACTTTAAAAACGAGGCATAAATAAATATAATATATAAATTAATTGATCAGTTGGGATAGTTGATAAAAGGTATAATTAGTCGCATAGTACCCAGTTTGGTACTGAAGTTTCTAATTGGTACCCGGTTTAAAAAAAGTCTCAATTACGTACCCAAATTAGTTTAAGTGCACCAATTGAGTCCAAACCGTTAAATGTTCAGAAACGGCGTTTAGAAAAATGTGAGGTGGCAGTGCAAAAGGGATACGTGTCAAATAATAACACATGAGTGGTTAAAATTATAATTGTACAGTGACCACGTGGTATTTACATTTAAAGGAGATTTGCCTCCATTTTCGTTGTCTTCTTCCTCCCTATCTTCTGCCCTAATCCAGTTTTTTCTTCATCAATATCCGCACAGTAAGTGGTGCCCTAATTTCGTTTGTTCTTCCACTCGTTTTCCAATTCCGCAATGTCTCGTAAAGAAGGTTGTTCGTGTTCTTCGTGGGGTTCCCAACAGCAAAGCGTCTCCTCGTTTTCGTTTCGTCGATCCACATCTGGCAGCAGAGGGAGACGCCGTCGTCTCTGGAGAGAGTGGAGGAGGAAAAACTGCGAGAGGAGGAGTGGGGAGGGTGTAGGATAGGAAATACTGGAATTGGCCGCCAAAAACTGGGAATGGGAATAATGGAGTGAGGGAAGCAAAACCCACCAAAAACCCTTCTGCTATTCCACCACTTTCACTCTCCTCTTCCTTCTTCCATCTTTCTGAACATATTAAAATTATTTTAGAAAAATACTAAAATTATAACACTTCGCGAACAATCGTGCACCACTTCGTGGTGCCCTAATTATTTTAAAGAAACACTTCAGTGTTCCAAATCTGCCTTCAATTTCTCCACCACCTCGCGAACAACTTCGTCTCCCCTGCCTCAACTTTTCCCAATTTCACGTCTTTATCACAATCTTCTGCCACTTCTTTTTAACTTCTCGCCCCTAATTTTTATTTTCGTTCTTTTCTTTTTTTATTTTTGTTCTTTTCTTTTTTTATTTTTTCATTACAAAACATATTTAATATTCTTCCCCACATTTCCACGTCAGTAAAAATTAATCACCACGTGTTCCAAATTTAATTCAGAGACCAACCACTATCAGTCAACGTTAACTTTTCTAACGGCGTCAACTGAAATGGACTCAATTGGTGCACTTAAACTAATTTGGATACGTAATTGAGACTTTTTTTAAACCGGGTACCAATTAGAAACTTCAGTACCAAACTGGGTACTATGCGACTAATTATACCTTGATAAAAAGAAACTAATAATATTGAACTTACAATTTTAAAAATGGCTTATAAATAATAAAAGTCAACGAAAAAGGAGTAAGGAGGTGTATATTGAACTTAAAATACACATGTTTATGCTTAAGAGCATGTAATTTACTTAAATAAGATGCAATATTCATGCATTAAACCCTGCACTGAAACAATGCAATTTGGTTAAAATGATTGAATAATGTTATACCTTCCTATTTGCTTTTTATTAATTATTTTAATATTTTTATAAAGAAACTACCAATACAAAATAAAATAATGTACATTTTTAAAAGTTTACATAATTGTTTAAAATGTAAACTATATTAAAAAATCAGAAGCCTAAAATTATTGTCTATTTCATAGAAATGTATTGATTTAATAACATTTTTGGTCAGCTATAATAAACAAATACTTCACATAATATATAATTGGTAAAAATAGTATTTATTTGAGTTGAATTATATTTAAGAATCAGTATTTGGATTTTATAATAGTAATAATGACTAGAAGTCGTTGAAGTTTGAAGTAAAAGATGAGAATATATATATATATATATATATATATATATTGGTTTTGTTATTGTTTTTGGTTTTTCTCTGACAAACTTCACATGGTCCTTGAGAAAGGCCCAATCCACAGACCCACCCACGTTGTTGTGTCTGAATACAAGTGCTACGAAATGACCACAGCAGATCTACCTCATCTCTCAGAAAAACATAAATTAAAAATTTAAACATAAATTAAAAATCTCAATTTAGATCAAAATAAAAAAAATTAACTAATATATAAGTAAAAGCTCAAATATGTCATTTCAAAATTTTGAATTAGATGCGATGTTATGATATTTTACATAATTTACTCATAATTATTATTAATAAATTTTTAAAATTTAACTTTTCTTTTACTCTTTGGTGATATTACATCATCTCCAATAAGAATTGGGTTTTTATTAATTAACATGATAATTAAAAGAACACAGTTTTCTAAGAATTTATATATTTTTTTAACAAGCCTTATCTGTCTCATGCACTCTGATTTTGACACCTCAAATTCCACTCTTTTTTCTCCTCTCTCTTACGTAATGTGAATGAAAGAAAAAGTTTGTGTGAGTTCTTTATTCTTGGGGCAAAATTTTCAACACTTGCCTTCTTCATATATACACACCACAATTTCTCTCTCTCACACTCTCCAGCCTCCACAGTTGCATCCTCTGCAGGAGAAAGGAAAACTAAGATAAAAAAAATATTCCTCTGCTCAGTTTAAAGAAAGAAAAACATCTCTTCTTGGGTCTCACAAAAATTTCTCTCTTCTTTCTGCATCACTTTGGAATTGCTTGGTTTCTACTTCTTTTTTGTTCTTTCTGTTGTTCTGCTTTTGCAGCATATATACTCTCTTCTCTGCTGTGTCAAACCCCAACATCACCCAGTTTCTGCAATTTTCTGCTTTCTATCTCTCTTTGCTCCATTCAAGGTCTTGGACATTCTCTTCCCTTCGCACATGCACATGATGCACATGTAATGTGTGTAACACACAAAAAAGTATGAAATTTGCATGACCAAGTCTTCTCCCAGCTTGATGCAAGTTATGGTCAATGCATTGGTGTTATCAATTTACCATCTTTTTTAGAAATTCCTCCTTCTGAAGCACCTTGGCACATTCCAAATTCTTTCTACCCCACAACGAAAGGTCTTTAATTTATTCTTTCTGGGTGGAGGATGGTGCTTAATCAGGCCCTGTGAACTCTGAAAAGTTGAAGGGTACCAGAAAAATGTCTAAAAAGGTCTTCACATCACTGAAGGATGAAAACCCAGAGTTGCAGAAGCAAATTGGGTGCATCAGTGGTTTTTTTCAGCTCTTTGACCGTCACAGGTTCCTCACAGAGCAACAAGGTAATGTAATCTGCAACATTTCTGTTATTGTTACATATGCATTTTGATGATGCTTTTGATAGTATTCATGTTAACTTGATACATTTTTTTATTATGTGATGTTCATAAACTTTACATTTAAAAAAGGACTAAATGGCAATTTTTGGTTGACATTAATAAAAGGGACTAATTGTCAAAATTTGATTGGCATGTATATTGAGTAAAATCGTTTTCTTTCAACATAAATTGGACTGGCCCTATCAACTTGCAATTTGTCAGTGATTTAATGTCACAGTTTTTTCCCAGGAGTTATTTTTTGTTCTGCTTTATTTTAAATTTTGATGGGATGAGAACTTGGAAAAAGTTACAAGACAAAAAAAAAAGTTTATATTTTCTTTGAAGTGGCTCCGAATTAAATCATGGATGCATTCTCCAAATTAAATCATTGTTTCAAGATAATGTAGAAACCGTTTCCATTGTATATGAAACCCTTCTTCAGATGTTTAAATATTAAATGCTTTTAGAATGTCAGTTTTCATTCTTTAGCAGCGCCTCAGATGCAGATATGTTTTTCTTTTTAAAAATTTTGTGCCGTACTATTCCCAGTAGTTATTTCATTTTCCTCATTTAATATAAGATGAGAGTTTGGTTGAAATAATTATGGAGAAATAAATTTCCTTTCAATGTGTCCGAAGAAGCTGGTAAAGCAAATAGTTTTACCAAATACAAACAAATGCAGACTTTATAATTTCCAGGTAGCACATGGTTCTGCAAAAAATGTTTTATCACTGTTACCATGCAAAACATTTGCAGCTATAAAAATGCATTACTGTAAATAAGCACATGATTGCCCCCATATACTTACCTCAAATCCATCTTAAAAGATGCTTGATTGTTTTTGGTACTGAGCAAGCATGATGGTTCATACACATTTAAATTAGGTGTATTAAGCTTATAATTATCATTACATAGTATTTAACCGTGTGTTAATCTTTAACTTATTACATTGAACTGGGATGATGATGTTAGTTTCTTTAAAGACTTAACTTTTGAACCTGCCAATATATATCTATCAGAAAGAATTATTCAGAAAGAATTTAAGAATGAAGACTTTGTTTGGATTAAAGTTTTCAAGATATTCAAATTACTTCCCACTGAAATTCCCTTCCTTTCTCAGGTGGAACAAGGAACCAAGTGAAAGAGGTGAATAACACAACTCAAAAGGCAACGGTAAGAAAGTGGCTAAAAGTTTAAATCATCACAGAAACTTGGAAGAAACAGTTAAGAATGGAAGTTTTCTTTGCAGGGAAAGAATGTGAAGGTTGCAGGAGAGAATCAGCAATTCTCCACAGAGTCATCAAGAACTTCAATGTCTTCATCGTCACGTTCATCTAGCATGTCATCGCTCGAGTTCAACAGGGCAATTCAGATAGAACCACCATCAATAATAAGTCCAATGAAGATTCCAGAGAACTCAAATCCAGAAGTAGCAGTGAAGCAACATGGCAACCAAGGCCCTCAATCCCTTGATTTCTATGACATTGTGAAAGAGTCAATGCATAGAGATGTTCAAGGATTGTCAATAAAAATTGTGGCTAAAGAGGAAAAGAAAGGTAGAATCTTGAAACATGTTGATTCTCCCAGGCCTTTGGAGCCGCCAAAACATGTAAACATGGTTGCTTGGGATTCACCGAGACTCTCGTATGATGGGAGGGACACACAAGATCCATTAAAATCTGCTACAAAGGCTAAGGAACTCCCCAGGCTTTCCTTGGACAGCAGAGAAGGATCCATCAAAAGCTTCAATGAAGGAACAAAATGTCTTGGCCTTCTGAAGGGTCTACAGAAAGGGTATGGTAGCTCTGGCACAATGATTAAGCAGCTGCAGGAACCAGAAACTTCTAGAAGATCATCCAGTGTTGTAGCAAGATTGATGGGACTTGAAACCTTCCCAGACTGCACAGAAACTTGTACCAGCAAAAATGAGTCAAATGCAGAACCTAGCACAAATGATGAGTACAAACAACACCAGATTGCAGCATCAATGAAAGGGTCTAGTTTTCTTCAGTTTAGGAGGGATGCTTCAATCCTGAATGTGACACCGTATTCAAGGTTTTCCCTAGAACCTGAAGTGAATCTTCAGCAAATACAGACTTCAAAGAGAAGTGAATCTGCAGCAAAAGCATCAAACCAATCACTCTCTGTATACGGGGAGATTGAAAAGAGGATTGCAGATATAGAGTTCAAAAACTCTGGAAAGGATCTCAGAGCGCTTAAACAGATTCTTGATGCTATGCAGAGATATAAAGAATCATTTGATATTACAAGGGACCAGGCTTCAAATTCTCTATCTGACAATAGGAGTAATAGCAGTCTGAGTGAAAGCTCTGTGGTTAAAAGCCCAAGAATTCGGCAGAAGGGGCCGGCATCCACCACTTCTGAGATGAGAAATTCAACACAGGGTTGTAAGTCACCAATTTTCACCATGAAACCAGCAAAATCTGCAAGACAAACCAGCAAGTTTGGTTCTGCTAATCCTGCAAATGGAGTAGTGGGTGACAAGCTTCACAGGAAAACAGCAAAGGATAAGAGCAACAACAAGATGAGAACATCAAAATTGTTGCAATCGCCAAAAGTTCCTCAAGTAATCGACGGGGAAAATGGCACCAACTCCAGCAAGAGTCCAAGACTACAAAAGAAGTTTGGTTTGGAGAGGCGCTCACCGACAACTAGCCCTTCATCAGAATCATGCAGTAACAGAAAACAGCAGAATAGACAAAAATTCAGCGAGACCAAAAACCAAAGGCGGGATTTTAAGCATGAAGTTGGCGTAGAAGTCATTCACATTGATCAAAATGTAAGTATATTTTCTTTCCATCTTTGAATTCTTGCAGCTAGATCACCTGGTTTAATGTTTCTCTTTTCATTGATCAGAATGCAGCAGAAGATTTGAGCAAGGAAAGCTTTCAAGCTGAGAAAATAGTTACAGCGGAGCAACCAAGTCCTGTGTCTGTTCTTGATGCTGCTTTCTACAGTGAAGAACCACCTTCACCAGTCAAAAAGAAATCAGACATCACAAGAGATTTAGGTACGTTACAAACTTCATTTCTAAGCAACATTGAATTGAATGTTGAATCAGTCCACAATCATCCATAAAAGGGAAAAAAATACATTTCTAAACAGGTTTTGTTACATATTATATTATTGACTTCAAATTTATTGCTACAGATGATGCTCTTTCTGATAGCAGTGAGGAGAACTCAGAAGATCTTCCACTTTTATCCTACAATGCAAAAGCCAACTTCAGCAGCAGTGATACTGACTTGAGAACTCAAAATTTGGTTCAAATTCTCCATCAAATTGACTCCAATGATGAGAGATTTACCAGTTTCAGAGACTATAATGATCCTGACCATAAATATATATCAGAAATACTGTTAGCATCAGGGCTTCTCAGCAGTCCAAGCTCTTGCTACGATTTTCATTCATCAAGTCACCCAATAAACCCAAAGTTGTTCCTTGCACTAGAGCAAATCAAGACAAACAAGAACTGTTTCAACATTGAATACAATGGCAAGAAAATTTCTGGGCCGAGTAGTCCTGAGAAAATGCAAAGAAAGCTAATATTTGATGTTGTTAGTGACATTCTAGCTCAGAAACTGATATTGGAAAGTTCTACTCCGTGGTGCGGATCATATCAGCCAACAAGTAGAAAAATAAAAGGGAAGCTTCTGTTGGATGAGCTTTGCACAGAAATTGATAAGTTGCAACATAAAAATAGGAATGTGAAACCGATTAACGAGGATGAGAACATGACAAGCCTTCAGTGGGAAGAGTTGATGCAGTGTCCCACAATTTACACAAACAGTTACATGGAAATTCCAAATGTTGTGTTGGATATTGAACGGTTGATCTTCAAAGATTTGATAACTGAAGTTGTGAGAAGTGAACTAGCTAACCAATCTGGTAAGCACTGCAGAAAACTGCTGTTTTGCAAGTAGGAGTTCTGGGTAATGAGTCTGAGAAATAATTTTCAGCCTTCATGTGTAAACTTTCTTTTCTACCTATACTTATAGTTTTGAGGAGGGGAAAATAAGCTAATTAATACAAGTTTTAGATTTTGTTTCCTGTCTAAACTCATCAAGCATTAATGTCTACAATCATCTTTTTTGCATGGATTTATAGTGTATTGAAACAACAAAACAATACATGTAGAAATGCAGATAAATGTATATATAATATATATCAATGACATGATCTTCTTTGGTTCAATTACGGTTGTCTTAAATTCATCACAGAAAGATCACTTCTATGTATCTCTGCACTCATTTTCTTATTAGTTGTAGGCCATTTTAAAATAATTTCCCTAAAGAAAATACTAAATAATACTCTGCCATCTCTACAGTAACAGTATAATAACCATGAGTTTAAGATCATAAACAAAATGAAAAAGAATTTCAGCACATAACTAGGCTATACATTTATATATTTATACTGATATATATATATATATATATATATATATATATATATATATATATATATATATATATATATATATATATATGTATGTATCAGGTCTGCATTTTATAATAATACATTCATATGATATCATAAATATGGCAAACAAACTTCAGTAAAAAAGAATCATGAATCAGCAGGGAATGACATTAGCACATACCTTAAAGATTGTGAAATGGGAAGTTGCCTCTACAAGATAGTGATATACTTCACTACTACAGAACTATCTATTCTGAGAGTCACTTGAACAAGTACACAAATAGTGCCAAAATGGAAGCATATACTTGTAGCTCACATTTTTTTTTTTGTGACAATTTAGCATAATTTGAGGACTAGATGCACATAATTGAAGAACCAGACACCAACACACCATATTGAAAACAATCTGACACACAATTGAACAAACTCATATGATTTTTCGCTTTAGGTCTCAGAGAAAAATGTCTAAACAAAAATCATAGATTGAGATTGAAATTATCAAATCTATTTAAGAATGATTTAGAATTGATTAGTTTCTGTACATTGTAAATAAAACGATTACCACAATTTAAAGTAGATTTGAACAATTTAAATATATAAATATATTTTTGGTTTTTTATTTGTGGTTAAAAAATTAAAGTCACTAAATTGTATACTTTTAAAAAAAAATACTTAAACCTTGCAAATTTTTTAAAACATGATAATTTGTTGGATCTTAATGAATTGAATTTATTTTAAGAATTAAATATTTTAAAGAAAATTATAGGTTCAAAAAATATAAACTATTTAAGATTCTTAATTATATAATAATTATATAAAAAGAATAGATTCTTTTACAAATATAGATGGCAAATAAACCCGTCCCCGTGGGTATTGCCCGAACCCGTCCCTGTTTTGACGAGGAATCTCCGCATTGACTGGGTATGGGTATGGGTATGGGGAATCCCCGACTTTTTCAATTGGGTATGGGGTTGGGTATGGGGATGTACATATCCCCGCCATATTACCCGTCCCCGTTTAAATTATTAAAATATTTCTAATTAATTAAATAACCATATATATTATTTTTTATTTATTTTAATTATTTGGTTTGTCATGAAACTCATTCACATTTCAATTATATTTTTCATCTTATCATAACCTTTATGTAATTATGTTAAAAATATGTATGTTAATTAAAAAATTTTATGTCTCACATTTGAATATTTCTATTATTTTTTAATATTTTTATTTAATGTATATTTTTCTTTCACATTAAAATGTTTAATA
>Ga0209589_1007539_pt1 | contig 17442 bp, 21 predicted proteins | sample CowpeawhiteBW_FD_187525 | JGI IMG/M metagenome (GOLD analysis project Ga0209589, IMG submission 187525) | Root nodule microbial communities of legume samples collected from California USA - Cow pea white BW (SPAdes) (version 2) | ecosystem: Host-associated > Plants > Roots > Nodule | place: USA...
GTGATCCTTTGATGTAAAAGGTGTCCCAAGCTTTTCTGGTCAGAATACACCTTGAAACTCCTTCCAATCAGATACGGTCTCCAATGTTGGACAGCTAAGACTAACGCCATTAACTCTTTTTCATAGGTTGATTTATTTAAATTGGTAGGTGACAAAGCTTTACTGAAATAAGCTATTGGGTGACCGTCTTGCATCAACACTGCCCCTATCCCTGCTCCGGAGGCATCACACTCGATTGCAAATGGCTTGGAAAAATTAGGCAAGGACAATAGAGGAGCGTGAGTCATTACCTTTTTTAATTCTTCAAAAGCCAACTCTGCTGCAGGACCCCAATGAAATCCGTCCTTCTTTGTCAATTCCGTGAGAGGTCTAGCAATCTTACCATAATTCGCAATAAATTTTCGGTAGTACCCCGTCAAGCCCAAAAAACCTCTTACACCCTTTACATTATGAGGAATAGGCCAATTCAACACACTTTTAATTTTTTCTGGGTCCACTGCCACTCCCTTTTCAGAAATTAAATGACCCAAATATTCCACTTGCCTACTCCCAAAAACACACTTCTTTCCATTTACCTTAAGGTATTGTTCACGCAGCAACTTCAACACTATAGCTACGTGTTTCAAATGCTCCCCCCATCCTTTGCTGTACACTAGTATATCATCAAAGAATACTAGAACAAACTTTCGTAAATATGCCTTGAAAATATTATTCATGGTTGATTGAAAAGTGGCCGGGGCGTTAGTCAACCCAAAAGGCATCACCAAAAATTCGTAGTGACCCTCATGTGTCCTAAAAGCCGTTTTATGAACGTCTTCCTCCGTCATACGTATTTGATGATATCCCGATTTCAAGTCTAGTTTTGAGAAATAAATCGCTCCATGTAACTCATCTAATAACTCCTCTACAACTGGAATGGGATATTTATCAGGAATTGTGACCCTATTCAATTCCCTATAATCCACACACATGCGCCAAGATCCGTCCTTCTTAACAAGAATGACAGGGCTGGAAAACGCACTTGAACTATGTCTAATAATTCCCTGCTTCAACATCTCCCCAACCTGTTTTTCAATCTCCTCCTTATGGTGATATGGGTATCGGTAAGGACGCACACTAACCGGCCCCGTTGTAGGCTGCAATTCAATGGAATGAGTAACAGCCCTGCATGGTGGTAGTCCTTGTGGCTCCTGGAAGACAACCGCAAAATTTGCTAAAATTTGTCGAATATCTCCAACTTGTTTATCAGACAACCCTTGTTTCAAATTGGACTTTTCATCAAGACTATTCCCTTTAACCAAACTCTGGAGGGAAGTCACTGTTTGCCCTTGTTGTCCAGATTTCTTTTGTTTCTGACCGTGTAACTCTATCTGTTTGCCATGCCAAACAAAACTCAAAGTCATCTCCTCCCAATCGAAAGTGACCTTCCCAAATCTCTGCAACCAAGCAACTCCTAAAATCATGTCTACATCTCCCAACTCTAACACATATGGCGCTACTACAGTAGAGAATTCTCCTAATTGAATTTCCAGCTCTTTACATTTTCCCACAGTTGACACCTTGTGCCCATCTCCCAAACGCACCCCCATCGATTTCCCTTTGTCGACTTTCAACTCCATTGCAACCACCACATGAGGAGAAATAAAATTGTGGCTAGCCCCACTGTCAATCAACACCCCCAAAGCTACTCCATGGAGACGACCCTCTAAACGCAAGGTTGAAGGACGATTCCGACCCCCACACGATATTTCGACTTCCGCAAACAACCCCATAGACCCACATTCCAAGGTACGATCAGCTTCCTCCTCTCGCAGCTCAATCGCGATAACCTCCCCCTCTTCATTAATTGTTTCATCATCTGCTAACACCACCAATCTCAACTGGCGCTCCGCACACTGGTGTAAAGGGTGGTATTTCTCACCACATCGGAAACAAAGCCCCTGAGCCTTCCTGTTCATCAGCTCAGAATACGGTAAGTGCTTCGTACCACGATTGCGATCGGTGGTCGGAGTGCGGTCCGCGGATACACGACTACCCTGCGGTGTCACAGATCTTGATTCGTGGGGACTCGAACTACTCACCGAAAATGATTTGGATTTTGTCCCTTGTGTTGGGTCTGGTCCAACTCCTAACCTCATTGGATATGGGCCTTGGCCTGACCCAGATCCAAACTTGTCCACTTGACCCGTACCCCAATCCCGATTACTTTTCCAAACACGTGTTCCTCCTCTTCTTTGAAATCCATCACCCTGTAATTCGATTTCCACATCTCTAGCCAGACGCATGGCTTGTAGACGGTTCACAGGGTTGAAAGTGCGAACCCTCCGTCGAATCTCTGATCGCAGTCCTCCAATAAAATAGCCCAGGTATTGCTCCTCTGGTAGCCGCGATACTTGAGACGATATGTATTCAAACTCTGCCAAATATTCTTCAACGCTACCCGTCTGCAACAAATCTTTTAATTCCTCAAAAGGATTATTGCTGGTACGACCCCCATAACGACCTATCAACTCTCGTTTCAGCTGGGCCCACGACAAGTCCTTCTCGGATTCTTGTAGAAGGTTGAACCAATGAATGGTTGCACCTTCCATGCTCAACTTGGCTAAACGAACCTTCACCTCCTCGGTCGAGCCTTGCACCTCAAAATATGTCTCTGCCCGTGTAATCCACCCCACAGGGTCAATGCCGTCAAAAGACGGCAACTCAACCTTCTTCGCCGACATCTTATACTCGGCTCCAGACTCCATTCCCAAAAATGGAGATGTTTGACGAACCTCACGTCGTTCTGTATGCAACTTAGCAAACTCCTCCAAAATGGATTGGCGAAATTCCGCCAATGACTGACGTACTGATACTTCCATTGCTGCCATTTTCTCCTCCAATGCTTCGACTCGGTCAGACATTTTTGGTGGCATGGACAACAATACTAGCTCCCCTCGTAATCCGGCAGGTCGGACCAATGATAGAAACTAGGAAAAACTGAAAAAGATAGTATGTATTATTCAGCAATTTATGCAGTAAAACAGTAATGGGCTATAATTCTGCAGCAACACAATAATTCCAGAGTCATAGACTCCTCCAGAGAATACCTCTCCTTCCACTCCAAAAGACTAACTAACTCCCCTCCACCACTCTTCTCTCTCTCATATACCCAAACCCACCAAAATAGAATCTTTTACACGTCAACCCTGCTTCCTAACTAATTTCTCATTCCTTCCCCATTAGGCCCCACTTTCTTTCTTCTGGTATAAACATTCCATATCTTGGGCCTACCGTCAATAATTGTGCCTTGTTGAGTAACAGGCCCATGCTCCTTTCTCACTGTATGACTCTTATTTGGAGTCCTATCAGGAATCATCACTTATATCCAATTCAGTAAGATCAGCTTCAATTTTAGATGCTTGCAACCTATTGAAATGTAACAATGAGGTTAATGCAAATATTGAAGAGCTAAATACAAATCTTGGTGCTGATATACAAACATTTATTGAAAGGTACGTTTACCAAGCTTATTTATATTTATATGGTAGTGTGGAATATTCAAGCAGTTGTCCATAACCTAGGAGAAATTATCATATGTAGGACTAGCACATGGCACGGTCCTAACTTATCTTTACATGGCATACTTGAGATTTTCAATTTACAAGAACCAATTAATAACCATCAAGTGGTTATGATCTTAATTTGATTAGTCTTAGGCATCATTATTTGAGTTTTTTCAATCGATTTGTGATTAATGATGGGAATTAAATTGACCACCACTCCTTATGACTGTTGTGTTTTTATGACATTTTTATTTGTACCAATGGTATTTTTGTGTGCAGTCCACCAACATTCAAACGAAAGAAGCAAAAACATGATGATGAGATTAGCTCTTTCAGGTGAATAACTTATCTGGCCCAGTGACATGCTGGCATCGAGCATCTGGCTACCGGCAAGTTCCTTCTTGTGTAAGCCTTGGGAAGCTCTTTGTATGAATACTGTCTCTGTTACATATCATTGTAATAATTACGTATCTAATAAAGTTCAGAAACTTTAGATTTTATTCTCTCTAGACCAATCACAACAAATCCATATTCTAAAAGCTTCTAATAACTTCTAGCAATACATTTAATATATATTAACAACTTTTAATATTGCATTTAATATTGCATTTAATATTCAACTAACAACACTCCCCCTCAAGCTGGTGAATGGATATCTATCATTCTTAGCTTACATGTGAGATTATGAAATTGTTCAGTGGGAAACCTTTCGTGAACAAATCTATTAACTGAAGTCTAGATGGAATGTAGGAAGTATTGATAAGGCCACTATCCAATTTTTCTTTAATAAAGTGTCGATCTATCTCTATGTGTTTAGTCTTATCATGTTGTGAGCAATGCTAATGGCTAACTTATTATCACAATAAAGGATCATAGGTTCTTCACATGCCACTTTAAGATCGTTTAGGATAATTCTCATCCATAGTAATTCGCATACCCCTTGTGCCATAGCTCAGAATTCTACTTCAGCATTAGACCTTGCAACAACATTTTGTTTCTTTCTTCTCCAAGTCACCAAATTTCCACCCAAGAAGATGTAGTATCCTGAAGTGGATTTTCTATCTATGATAGACCCTGCATAATTCGCATCAATATACACTTCTAGTATTAATTTTTCATTTCTCTTAAACATTAATCCCCTTCCTGGACTTTTCTTCAAATATAGAAGGATCTTGTTTACAACATGTAAATGTTTCTCCCTTGAATCATGCATGAACTGACTTACAGCACTCACAACATAGGTTATGTCTGGTCTGGTGCGAGCTAAGTAGATGAGCTTCCCTACAAGTCTTTGATATTGACCTTTATTTACTGTAGAACTGCCTTCATCACTCCCAATTCTATGGTTTTGTTCTATAGGAACTCCAGTAGTCTTCCAATTAATCATACCAGTTTCTTTGAGAAGATCAATAACATACTTTCGTTGGGGATAAAGATGCCTTTCTTCGGGTAAGCTACTTCTATCCCAAGAAAGTACTTCAATTTTCCTAGATCCTTCATTTCAAATTGGGCAACAAGCTTTTCTTTCCAAATTTGTTTCTCATGTTCATCATCTCCTGCAACAATCATATCATCAACATTGATCAAGAATAGTGTAAGTTTACCTTCTTGGGAATGTTTGATGAACAAGGTATGGTCACCTTGACTCTATACCAAACCAAGCACGAGGGGACTACTTAAGCCCATACAAAGCTTTCTTCAACCTGCACATTTTATTCCCTCCTTTAGTAGATCCAAAACCTGGAGGAATTTCCATGTATATTTCTTCTTCTAAATTTCCATGTAGGAAAGCATTTTCACATCAAATTATTGCAATTCCCAACCAAAATAAGCTGTCAATGAGAGAATGATTCTAACCGTATTCATCTTTGCAATCGGAGCAAATGTTTCCTCATAATCAACACCATAAGTCTGAGTATATCCTTTGGCAACTAACCTTTCTTTGTAACGGTCTAATGTGCCATCAAATTTATACTTTAGACTAAAAACCCGTTTGCATCTCACTGACTTTTTATCTAGTGGTCTGTCAACAATTTTCCATGTTTGGTTCTTTTCTAAGGCACTTATCTCTTCATTCATGGCTTGAATCCAATTCTCATCTTTCAATGCTTCTTGAATTGATGTAGGGACTCTAATTACATCAATTGTAGAGAGAAAACTTTGGTGCTGCATAGAAAGGTGTTTAGTGGTCACAAAATGGGAGATAGGATACTTGGTACAAGACTGAGTTCCTTTTCTCAAAGCAATGGGCAAGTCAGCAAGGTCAGTTTCACATTTACTATTCAAAGAATTTTCCAAAGGTTCAAGGGTATCAATAGAAGGACTACTTACCCTTGGCTCAAACGATAGGATTTGTTCTTGAATAGAGTTAGGTTGCTTTTGTCGCCTTTGGTATTGTATATGGAAAAAACTCTCTAGACGACTAGATTTTGCAGATAATCCTGACTCTGTATTGTTCGGAGCAATTTTAGAGACATTTATAGAAGATGTTTCTGGAGAAGTATTAGGAGAACCAAGTGTATTATTAGAATGAGATGGTTCCTCTATGGAAGGTACAAAAGATGACTTAAGAGATTCAAAAGACCCAGCTTCAAAAGAACTCTCCTCCTGAAGCTAAGGACGCATGTAAAAAGATTTAGTTTCATCAAAAGTAACATCCATGGAGGTAAAAAACTTTCGACTTGGAGGATGGTAACAATGACATCCCTTTTTAATAGATGCATAACCAATGAATATGCATTTAATAGCTCCATGATCTAACTTTCCATAGAATTGACTACGAATACAGACAAACACAACACATCCAAATACTCGACTATGAAGACTAGAAAGAAAAAGAACATATGGATAAAAGGAGGATATGGACTTAATGGGACTCAGACCATCTAAAACCCAAGAGGGTAATTGGTTGATAAGATAGGCAGCAGTAAGGACAACCTCTCCCTAGTAAGATTTAAGGACATACATTTGGAAAGGAAGTGTTTGTGTCACCTCAAGAAGATGTGCATTTTTTCTCTCAACAACGTCATTTTGTTGTGGTGTGTCCACACATGTGAATTCATGAACAACACCATTCTCGGAAAGGAATTTAGACATGTCATGGTTTACATATTCTCTTCCATTATCAGAACACAAACGTTTAATTGACTTTCCAAATTGTGTTTTTATCATACAGAAGAATCTAACAAATAAGTTAAAAACTTCAAATTTTTCTTTCATAAGGAAAATCCATGTAACTTGGATACAATCATCAATAAAAGTGACAAACCATTTAGCACTAGATGTACTAGAGCTTGATGTAGACCCCCATATATCAAAATGAACCAAATCAAAAGGATCAATACTCTTTGTATTACTAGAAAGATATGTGGCACGATAGTGCTTTGCAATTTGACATACATCACATTTAAATGACTCAACAGACTCATTGGTAAACAAGAAAGGGAACATAGACTTTAAAACAGAAAAGGATGGATGTCCTAGACGACACTGGAGAAGCCAAATTTGAGAATACTTAAAAGAAGTGCAAGACTAGAGACAAGAGGTAGTTGTTTGCCTACTGATAGTATTCTTAGTTTCCAAGTTGTTAAAGCAATACAACCCTCCGTGTTCCTTAACAATTCCAATCGTCTTCCAAGTGGCAAGATCTTGAAAAATAAAATGAGTGAGAAAGAAGGTTATGGAAAAATTTAGGTCATGAGTAAGCTTTCGAACATCAATAAGGTTATTAGATAGTTTTGGAACATAAAGAACATCTTTAAGACTAAGGGATGACAAAAGAGAAACATTTTCACGTCCATGTATTAGGATATGGGTCCCATTGGCAATAGTAATGTGGTTATCAGAAAGAGAAATAAATGATGTTAAAAAAGATGAATGAGGGGTCATATGGTTTGTTACACTAAAGTCAAGAACCTAAGAGTCCTTACATAAAGTTCTAAAAACATTAAGAGAAGAATTAGAGTTCTTACCAGTCATGGTTAGAGAGCAAGTATTGGAAGATGGCTTACTTATAGACTCTATAAGAGTTTTTAGACAATCAATCTTAACACGTAGTGTAGGCATTCCTTCCTCGGTTGAAGAGAAAAGAAGGTGTCTTGCTAAGATTTTCAAAATTTGAAGATGCTTGATAAGGTTTCTGAAGTTTCCTTGCTAATCACTTTCTCCTTTCCATGTAGCTTGAAGCAAGTGTCCTTGGTGTGGCCAGATTACTTACAATGAGAGCACCAATGCTCTTCCTTACCTTTTAAGTTAAGTTTAATATTTGCAAGATTTGAATTCCTTGGTTAGGAAGTCTTTCCAGAAAACATGGTAGCTCCTTCGGTGGAGGGCTCATTCATCATAACCATTCAACAAGCCTCCTCACCTTGGATAATGAAGAAGACTTCAGAAAGAGAAGGAGGTCTTTCCTTCCCAAGAATTTGAGCCCTAATAGGGTCATATTCAGGATTCAATCCTCATAAGAACATAACTTAAATATCCTAGATCGTTCAACAAACTGAGTATGAGTGATAGCATATTGCTATTCTCAAGCTTCAAATTTTGATACTAGTCCAACTCAATCCACAAACCCTTCAACATTCCATAATATTCTAAAATAGAGAGAGTTCTTTGCCTCACACCAAAGAATTTGCTTTCTAACTCGTAGAGATGTCCTATCATATCGAATAAGTAGTTGCAAGGTCCTCCCAAATTTCGCGGCATTGGAGTAGAACATATAATTTCTACTTATCTCTGTAGTCATGAATCCCCATAACCATGTAATGATTCGTGAGTCATCATTATCCCAAATCTGAAGGAAGTGGAAACCTATAATGTGGGGACCACAAAATCTTTCCTATGATTGAGTGAAATGGTTCTGCCTTGTTGGCAGTAGGTGAGAAAGTGAGTGGGAGGCAAGGTTTGAGAGTGTCAGACCTTTTATTTTGTGGAGGGAGTCATATGTGGGGGGGGGGGATTTTTGGGAATTTGGGACAGATTGGGCAGAGTAGACAATCAGACTCTCTACATCTACATCTCTTTTGGAACCCACCATTGCTTGCGGTTTATGTCTCTATATTCGTTCCAAACTCTTTTGCAACCCACCACTACTTATAATAAATCTTTCCCTATTTCCCCTTTTCTCTCTCGGGATGTTATTTGTTTTCTCTATTTACGTGTTATAGTATCAATTGGTATTCAGAGTGCTAGGTTCTGGGTGTGCATGGTCTTTATGCACAACGCCATGGAAAAACGAATGGATGGGCTCGAACAACAACTAGAAGAGTTAAAAAAGTTAATTATCTCTTACAATTGGTCTTGTAGTGGTAGACCACGACAACGTCGACCACACCGAAGACAAAGGAGGAATGAAGAGGTGGATGGAGAAGTGGCCAGTGACGATAAGGAGGATCGAATGAGTTCTAGCTCTCTTAGCATGAGTCATGACTTATTGAGAGACTTTGGGGGCAGGAAACTGCAAATTTTGATATTTTGAGGGGACGACGCTTACGGTTGGATCATTCGTGCAGAAAGTGGTCATCGCATCGAGTTGGTATCAATTGTGGGAAGAGCAGAGTCAAGAACTCAACTGGGAGGGATTCAAGGGTTCCTTGATAAGACGCTTCCAACCTGGCTTGGTGCAAAACCCTTTCGGGCCATTGGTTAGCATTAAACAAACAGGCTCAGTTATAAAGTACATGGAGAAATTTGAAGGGAATCCGCTCCTCTAAAAAGAGGAGCGGATTCCCTTCAAATTTCTCCATGTACTTCATAACTGAGCCAGTTTTTTTAATGCTAACCAAGAGGAGTGGATTATGTAGACAAGGATATTCCTCAATTGCTTGAAGGAGGAGATCCAAGCAGAATTAAAACTTGACACTATAAGCACATTGGAGGAGCTGATGGATAAAGTGCTCTTGTTAGAAGAAGAAAATAATGCATTACAAAAGGTGGAGTTGATGGGTATGGAGAGGAAAAAGGGTGAGAAGTCTCTGCTAAAATCTAGTAAAGGCTTCATTAGGTGGGAAAAAGAAGGAAATAGAGAAGGAACAAATAGCAAACTGCTAGAGAGTGAAGTTAGTGAAAAGAAAGTAGTGGGAGGAGGAAGACTATCTTAAACGAAGTTGAGAGAAAGTAAGAAAGGATTGTGTTTTAAATGTGGAGAAATGTGGGGTCGAGATCATGTGTGCAAATTGAAACATTTTCAAATTGTACTAACGAAGGATTCACATGGTGAGGAGTCAAAGAGTAGTGAAGATGAGGAGGAAAAACCTGAAACCCTTCAGGTTAAGGTGCTACAAATATCGCTGAAGAGCAAGGAGGGTCTAACCTCAAATCAATCATTCAAGATTAAATGGAGGTTAGGAGGGATAAAGGTTTTGGTGTTGGTGAATTGGGGAGCATCAACCAATTTCATCACAAAAAAATTGAACCACCTCAAGCTAGAAGGAAATGAAACAACAAAATTTGAGGTGGAAATAAGAACTAGAGATAAGGTAATAGAGGGATAAGGACATAGTTAGAATTGGAGATTCAAGGGGTTCCAATAGTACAACATTTTTTCTTAATGGATCTAGGAGGGATGGATATAGTTAAGGGCATGGGTTGGTTAGCCAGTTTGGGAAACGTTAAGGCAAATTTCAAGAATTTGTTGTTGAAGTGGGAACACACAGGGGAACGAAGGATGATTAAAGGTGACCACTCCCTTTGTAAATCCTGAGCTTCATGGAAAGCTATGATAAAGGCCCTCAATGATAAAGGAGAAAGATATATGTTGTCTTATCAGAATTTCTCACCATTAGAAACCAAGAAGGGTACTCTCACTCACTCAAAATTGGTTGTTGTTTTAGAAGAGATTGAGGATTTATTTACAGAGCCCACTAGCTTATTGTTAAGACTTTGGCAAGTGTACCAAGTCGTGCAAGTAGTAACCGGTAAGACCAGAATATCGTTTCCCAAGAGACTCGTGTATACTAAATAATTGCGTAATTAGTGACTAATTTAAACTAAAAAATGAATGCATATTTTGAGTTTCATGTAAGAAATTAAATTTTGCATAAATGATTAAAATTGAACTTTGGAAGTTAAAGACACTTAGTGAATGGAAAAGATTAGAAATTATATGAATTGATATTGTCGGGGTTAGAACTTACCAAATTATGCTCTCATGCAACTACAATTTTACATCCTCTACATTAATATGCTAATGCCAACCCATAATTCTACTCAAACCCTAATTCCTTAATGGATTAAGCCTAAATTTCCTTATTAATAGTCAATTCGTTGAACTCTTAATAAGAAAATTTGCTTTATGCACTAGGGTTTAAGACAACCAATGGGTCAAGCCTCATTCCTAGATACAAGCTCCGTTGAGTTTTCTTGTTCCAAATCAAGGTTTCAAAAGATATTTTCACACCAAATGAACCAAATATCGTGCAATGGATGGCCAAATCAATGCAAGCATTAAGTGAAGAAATAAGAAGACTAGCATTCAATGAAAGATGCATTTATATATTCAAAGCATTGCAATTACATAAGAGTGCAATGGATACATTTAACCCCAACAAAAATGGGTTTAGCTCTCCATTGTCATGGAGAGCTCAAGCTTACAAATGGAAGAAATTGAAGAGAAAAAGACACAAAGAGGAATAAAGAGTCGTTCCCACCTGCCCTTGCACACCTTAAGTTCTCCAAAATGAGTTTTCTCGTGTCTCCCACCACCTTAGATGCATTCCCCTCGAGAATCCATAAGAAATAGGTTTAATTTTGCCACATCAGCACAGGTGCCGCTTATCGTTGTCCTCGCATCGCTCAACGTCCAAAAAATGCGAACCAATCAGCGCTCAATGCTAGCTTCTGTCGATTAGCGCCAAAAAATGTTAATCGAATGGCGTTGAGTGCTGGTGTTGAGCGTCCAAAAATGTGAATCAACTAGTGCTCAACGCTGATTCTGGCGCTCAACACTAGAAAATGCGAGAAGATTGGCGCTCAACCTTGACTTCTGGCGCTCAGCCTTGACTTCTGCCGCTTAGCCTTGAAATGCTATGTTCATATCTTCAATTTTGGCTTTTTTCTTCTTCCTTCTCTAGTTGACAACTTCTTTGGCTTGACACAAAAGCTTCCTATCATTAAATTGGACATAAAAATGGGGATTAATGGTATAATTAGATCTATGTAACCCATATTGTATTTATTCACAAAAGCAAAGTAAAAGTGAGGATTAAGTGGTTAAAAGCTTAAGAAGAGTTGATTTTGTTAACAAAAGATAGCCAAGATAATGGTAAAAACCTACATTATTACTTACCTTCCAAGAGGGTCAATGATCATGCTATTATTCTCGAAGAGGATTATGTAGGTTAAAAACTCAAGAGGAGTTGATTTTGTTAGCAAAAGATAGCCAATATAATGGTTAAAATCTACATTATCACTTACCTCCCAAGAGGGTCAATGATCATGCTATTGTTCTCAAAGAGGGGGCAAATATCCCCAATATAAGGCCTTATAGATATCCTTACTATCAAAAAAATGAAATTGAGAAGTTTGTGAAGGAAATGCTGATAGCAGGGATTATCAGGCCTAGTAATAGTCCTTACAATAGCCTTGTTATTTTAGTTAGGAAGAAAGATGGGGGATGATGGTTCTGTGTCGATTGTAGGGCTTTAAATAAGGTGACGGTACTAGAAAAATTTCCTATTTCCATTATAGATGAATTATTCGACGAGTTGGGAGGAGCTCAAATTTTTCCAAATTGGATCTCAAATCAGGATACCACCAAATTAGAATGAATGAAGGAGATGTTTTTAAGACTGCTTGCAAAACTCATGAAGGATAATACGAATTCTTAGTAATGCCCTTGGGCTTACAAATGCTATGTCAACCTTCCAAGCTCTCATGAATCAAATTTTGAGCCTGTATTTGAGAAAATTCACCTTGGTGTTTTTTGACGATATCCTAATTTAAGCAAGACCGTGGAGTGTCATGTCAAACATGTAAGGAAGGTGTGGGACGTGCTATGAGAAAATAACCTAGTGGTGAACAAGAAGTAATGTTCATTTGGAAAGATAAGAATAAAGTATTTTGGGCATGTTATTTCAGACCAAGGGGTAGTGGTTGATCTAGACAAGGTCAAGGCAATAGTGGATTGGCCAGTTCCGATAAATGTGAAAGGGCTTAGAGGATTCCTTGGTCTTACGGGCTATTACCACAAATTTGTTGAAGGATATGGAAAATTAGCATGGCCTTTAACTCAACAACTGAAGAAAGAACAATTGAAATGGGATGAATTAGCGCAAAAGGTCTTTTGAGAGTTTGAAAATAGTAATGACCCAAGTGTCGATACTTGTTGTCCCAAACCTCGAGAAGATATTCATGGTAGAAACTGATGCTTCAGGCAAGGGGATTGAAGTTGTGTTGATGCAAGAAGGACAACCAGTTGCTTATATGAGTAATACCCTTTCGAATAGGGCTTTGAGGAAATCAGTTTATGAAAAAGAACTGATGGCAGTAGTCATGGCAGTACAGAAATGGAAACAATATCTTCTAAGGAGGCACTTCATTGTGCGGACTGATCAAAGGAGTTTGAAGTTCTGAGTTGAACAAAGATTGATGATTGAGGAGCAAAACAAGTGGATTTCAAAATTGTTGGGTTTTGATTTTGAGATACAATATAAACCAAGGACAAAAAATCGAGTTGTTGATGCTTTTTCAAGAAGGATGTTATATTCAGCTATTTCAACAGTCAAATTCTTTGAATGGGAAGAGTTAGAAGTAGAGGTGGAGAGAGATGAAAAATTGGGAAAACTAATTCAAGATTTGTTGATGAAGAGAGGAGAACATTCGAGGTACACATTAAAAAGGGGAATCTTATACTATCAAGACATGTTGGTCATCCCAAAAGGGTCCCTGAAAATTAATTTAATATTAAAAGAGTTTCATGACTCAGCGATACGGGGACACTCATGCTATTTTTGCAGATATAAAAGAATCTCTAGAGTGTTTTACTGGGAAGGGATGAGAAAGAAAATCCAAGATTATGTGTAGAGATGTGAGGTGAGTCAGAGGAATAAGTATCAAACTTTGAGTCCAGCAGGATTACTACAACCCCTCCCTATTCCCAAACAAATTTGGATAGACCTCTCTATGGATTTCATTGGAGGATTACCAAAAGCTAGAGGGTTGGATACAATACTGGTGGTGGTAGACAGGCTTACCAAGTACACTCATTTCATTGCTCTAACCGACCCTTATAGTGCAAAAGAGGTTGCTAAATTAATTCTAAGAGAGGTAATAAAACTCCAAGGGTTCCGAGAATCTATTGTGTCTAACCGAGATAGGCTATTTATGAGTTCCTTTTGGACTAAGCTATTCGGGATGACCGACACTAAATTGAAATTCAACTCAGCTTACACCCATAAACGAACGGGCACACAGAAGTGGTGAATCGTTGCTTAGAGACATATTTGATGTGTATGACAAGGAAGACACTGAGACAGTGGCATTAATGGTTAAGTTGGGCAAAATACTGGTGTAATACCAATTACCACGACTCTACAAAGATGAACCCATTTAAAGATTTGTATGGGAGGGATCCTCCTCCTTTGATAATAGGAGATAGTTCAACCACCCCCATAGAGGAAGTTGCTTTGATGATCAAAGATCGAAATGAAACATTAAACATGTTGAAGGATTAGTTGGCTCAACCCCAAAATCGTATGAAATAGCAAGCTGACAAGCATAAGAAGGAAGTGAGTTATAAGGTAGGAGATATGGTGTACTTGAAGATTCAACCATATAAGCTGAAGAAGTTAGCAAACAAGAACCATATGAAATCACAGAAAGAATTGGGGATGTGGCATATAGATTGAAACTGCCAAAATACAACAAATTACATCTTATTTTCCACGTGTCATTGTTGAAACCCACTATGACTACTACAATGGAGACCCAACCTTTGCCTCCTTACATGAATGAAGAATTGGAGCTACAAGAATTGGAGGTGTTAGCAATGAGGGGTGATGAGGAGCAATCTCTAGAAGTTTTGGTGAAATGGAAAAACCTACCAGAATGTGAGAATTCATGGGAATTACTAGGCAAAATGAAGGAGTCTTTTCCGGACTTCCACCTTGAGGACAAGGTGAATTTTAAAGGGGGAAGTGTTGATAAATATAAGGTTGGAAAAAGGCCTAATATGCATATACACAATGTTTACGAGAGAAGGAAGTGGAAACCCATAACGTGGGGACCACAATATCTTTCTTATGATTGAGTGAGTGGGAGGCAAGGTCTGAGAGTGTCAGACCTTTTATTTTGTGGGGGGAGTCTTATGCGAGGGGGGGAGGGGAGGATTTTGGGAATTTGGGACATACTGGGCAAAGTAGACAATCAGACTATCTGCGTCTCTTTTGGAACCCACCACTGCATGCGGTTTATGTCTCTATATTCGTTCCAGACTCTTTTTGAACCCATCACTTCTTATAATAAATCTTTCCCTCCCTTTTCTCTCTCGAAATGTTATTTGTTTTCTTTTTTTACGTGTTATAGTATCAATATTTGAAAAAAATTGAAATTTGAATATATTTTAAAATAATTTTTTATTCTAGACCAGTTAAGCTAATACAACTTTATTAAAAAAATAATATATTTTAAAACAATTCTTTATTCTATCCACATTTTAAAATTCTAATCAATGTGCTAGAACTAGGAATGTCAACGGGATGAGTAGGGTATAGGTAGTAGCTCCCTTGTACTCTACTCGTTGGATAAATATTCATCTCATACCCGTTATATGGGTACTCACATATTTTTTTAAATATTCATGGATATCCACGGGTACCCGTGGGTATTTATAAAAAGAAAAATTTAATATTTAATAACAAATTTTAACTATAAATTCAAATAAAAATACAATGCATAACATTTATAAATTTCAAACAAAGTGCAAATAACTCATTTAAATAGTGTTGAATGACTATTTACGAATAAATGAAGATTTTTTAAAACCAATTGATAAAAAATAACACATTTAAATCAATGTGTTAATATTTTAATCATTTTTTTAATTTTTTAAATTTAAATTACAGTATGGTGGGTACATGTATCCACGGTTATGGATATTATGATACTCGTACATGTCCCGTTAACATGCGAGTATAAAAAATACTCGTTACCTGTAGATATTCATTCTCAATATCCATTTTTTAGTTATTGCGAGTTTTATCTGCTTGATACCTGCGGGTACAAATTTGTTTGACATCCCTAACTAGGACCTCAATGAAAAAAAAAAAACAAAAGCTTTGAAGAAGATAATTATGAATTGAAATCCACGAAATGATTGTTTCTGCACCTTTTTGCTCCTACACTTATCCTAATCTTTTCCAATCTTTCTGTCCAAAATTAAGTTCTTGGTAGCACCGATGCAGTTTGAGGCTGAAAAAGCTCCCCGGAAAGAATCGCATTTCGGCATCCATTGGTAGTTACGAGGTGGGTGGAGGATATCCAGAACTGGAGAAGGATGAAAAGAGGAAAAACAGAGAGTTGCGTTCAGAACCTACTCAAACAGAATCCTTTTTTTGAGGAGGGGAACAAGTTATATCTATCTTGGAAGAAATGATTACCCTTGTGAGTTACTATCCTTGTTACTCTTATTACTAGGGAAATATGTTGAATTTTGTCGCATATAAGGTTGTTGTTAATGTTTTCTTTTAATGAAATGACATATTGTAGCTTTCTTTGTAACAATAGTATAAATAACACACTTCTAAAAGAGACCAGAGTTATAGATGAGAACTTCCACAAATTAGCTTATACATAAGCTAGTTTTTGTTATGGACAAGTTTATTGCATTTTTTTCTTTTTATTTTTGTAAAAAGAAGTGCTCATGGAGAAGGTTGGTCACTCTCCCTCGAAACTGATATTTTTTTGTTATTGTATAAATTGTTATTTAATTTAAAGTTTAATTAGGGTCTTCCAATAAAATTCAGTATCTTCTAATTATTTTTTTATCGTTATGCTATAGCTAAATGCTTCTATAATTTATTTCTCTTTGACATGGTGTTGATATACGTTTTGGTTTAAGGTATTTTTAAAAGATTTCTTTGTTGCATTTTTTTTTTGTGTGGCTATGCATGCTTGTCACACATTTTCTTGGTGAAGATAACTGATTATATTTATTGTTTCATCACTAATGTAAGACACACATATAAATGTATGAGTTAAGAGATCAATTGAACTCTCTTAAACATTTCTCACATTTTTCGATCTCGTGTAGTTATTCAGAAATCATGAATCTTTAAATGCATGGTAATCATGATTGGATAATATTGTGAAATACCTTTACACTGAGAGTGCATTTTAATTAATTTTTTTTTATCGTGAGTCTTATTGGCCGCAGTTGCTTCTGCTGCTGCATATTTTAACTCAAGTAAGCAAACATGATATTTTATGTCCTTCAATCATTGTCCTTAAAATTTTACTTCATTGTTGTTAGTATCCTTTAATTTGATGTAGTCCTGCACAACATGTGTTTCAAAATTTTCCATATCATAAAGTACAACCGAGAAACCCATCTCCAGCAAAATATAACAGAGCAAGGGAAAAAGTTAACAACACATTCATCCCACATTCAAGGACAATATCAAACCACATACTCATCGAAGACAAACAACACATATGTCATCACACAAAAAAAAAACCTTAAACACAACGAAAAGAACCAAAGATTTATTTGTATCATCTTTCGTCTTCGGCATGCGATTCCTTCCACGTGATTCCAACTCTGCTTGCCACCCAACTTTATTCCTCCCACAAAGAAGAAAAACCTTTTTCTTTGCACGCGATTCCAATGCTTGCAACCCACGTCTATTCGTCAAGTAATTTGGTTCATCGAGCAAGAACCCACCCACTCCCCCCCCCCCCCCCC
>Ga0209589_1007540_pt1 | contig 17441 bp, 9 predicted proteins | sample CowpeawhiteBW_FD_187525 | JGI IMG/M metagenome (GOLD analysis project Ga0209589, IMG submission 187525) | Root nodule microbial communities of legume samples collected from California USA - Cow pea white BW (SPAdes) (version 2) | ecosystem: Host-associated > Plants > Roots > Nodule | place: USA...
AAAATTTTTATAATTTATATTTATATTATTATTCTTTTAATGGTTAAATAAATATAATAACAATTATATTATTATTCTAAACATATTTGCAATAAATAAAAAAATGTGCATACACGCATGGGTCATATACTATTATAATTATTTTGTAAAATCAATTAACTACACCATATTGTGATATTAATTTTTTTTTTATTATATTTAAAACTGGATTTACAAATTCATTTCATTGATAATAATATTTAAAACAATATAACCTAATTTTCATGATATTTATTATTTTATTTTTATATTATTGTTATTATTATCAATTAAAACTCTAATTATAGTTATTACTATTATTATTATCAGCTCTAATTATAATAATAATAATTAATTATTATTATTATTATTATTAACTATCATTATTATGATTAATATTACTACCAACTATAAGTATTATTATTATTATTATTAACTACAATTATTTCTATTATTATATTACTATTATTATTATAACTAGTGTACACATAGGTGTTGTCGCGCCTGTGTGTACGCATTCTTTGAATATACGTGATATTATAGTAAGTGATGATAATATAATGTTATTAAGTTATAATATATAAAATAAAAATTATATTTATTAAAAATAAAGTGAAATATATCAGAAAAGATGTGAGAATAACTGTTGATAAATAGAGAAAAAGGGAAGAGCAGAGATAGACGATTTTATAAAAAAGTTTGTAAAAGTAACGGTCAATTTTCAAAAATTTTATAAATAATTATATTTTAAAGGGTAAAATTGGTATTTAAAATGTGGATACAAAAAAGAAAATTCTCTTTGTATATTGTTATAGATTATTATTATTATTATTACTATTATTATTAATTAGAACTATAATTATTATAATAGTTTTTATTATTATGTTCACATACATATTTTACTTTTACTTACTATCTATGAATCATCTTTTAGTTACTTGAACCTTTTATTTGTTTTGTTGTTTATTTATTTATCTCTTTATATATATGTAGTTGTATTATTATTATTTTTTATCATTACACAATATTATTTTAGTGTTATTATTATCTATTATTATTATTGTTACTATTATTATTATTATTATTATTATTATTATAGTTAAACACTCATTTTACATTTATTTACTACGGGATCATATCTCAATTACTTGCACTTTTTATTTGTTTTGTTGTTCATTTTATTTTTATATTTGTGTAATTATTTGAATTATAAAAATAGTTACTAAAATTATTAAAATGATAAAATATACAAATAATTTTTGTTATGAATAATTATTTTAATTTAAAAAATAATAATTAAGAGGATAAAATTATATAAACAAAAGAGGACACAAAAAATGTATATATCTTTATATATGTAGTTATTGTATTATTATTATTTTTATCACTACGAGATATTATTATAATGATATTATTGTTATTATTATTATTATTATTATAGTTAGACACACATCTTAAATTAATTTATTACGGGATCGAATTTCAATTACTTGTCATTTTTATTTGTTTGTTGTTAATGTATATCTTTGTATATAATTATAAATTATTATAGTTGACATTAGCCTTAGTGTTAGCATTAATATTAATATTAATATTTATAGCATAAGTATTATTATTATTATTGGTATCATTATTATTTTTATTATTATTATTATTATTACTATTCATAATGGTGTTATTATTATAAGTGTGCTTTTTCCAATTGTAAAAACTGTTGTTATACTAAATACTTTTGTTAAATAGAGTTTTAATCTTTTAAATTTTTATAATTTATAATTTATATTAATATTAATATTAGTATTTTTAATGGTTAAATAAATATAATAGCAATTATATTATTATTCTAAAAGATTTTAAAATAAAAAAAAGTAAAAAAATGTTCGCTCAATTAACTATATTATATTGTGATATCAATTCTATTTATTATATTTAAAACTGAAATTATTATTGCATCACTTAGATTTACTATTTCATTACTTGAATAACAACATTTATAATAATATAACTTAATTTTCATAATATTTCATTACAATACTTTCACTATTTTATTATTTAATATACAAAATAAAACAAATACGTCCCGTGCGTACAGGTCAGTATACTAGTTAATATATAAAAGAAATTACAATATAAAATATAATAATCTTTTAGTAAAATAAGTTAATTAATATTTTTCATTTCAAATAATATTGTTTTATTTAAACATCATTTATAATTTTCAAAAACTATCTAATAAATATAAATTATAAATAAAAAGTTATAAATTTATATAACTTTTTCGTAACTTTTTATCATAAAATTGTGATAAATAAATTAGTGAGAAAATAATTTGATATTATTTTCTCACCAAAATATAAATTTTATTAGTTGGCCAAAAAATTATTTCGTATCACCAAAATGAGTTTTGTGAGAGAACAACAACAGAATGACATTCTTTCTCAAACCATAAATTAACTTTAATGTTGTGTTTGTTGTAAGCGGTGATTTGCACTCTTCACCCTCAAAAGCAAGGAGAAGTGAAGAGAAAGCCACGTCGGTAAGATGAAACTACAAATGTCGCCGAAATGCAATTAACTTACGGAAGATGATATTTTGATTATTAAATTTTGACAATTTTTTTTTAGGATTAAATATATTTTTGGTCCCTTAATTTTTAGTAAAATTTGGAATTAGTCCATTTCGAAACTTTGGACCAATTTAGTTCTTCATTTTTTGAAATGTGTGGATTTAGTCCTTTTAATCAAATTTTGTTAAGTTTATTTGACATTTCAAGTACGTTTCATAATAGTATTTGACTTAACATTAAAGTAAAAATGTGTCAAATAGTATAAACAATCCAAATACAATCCTGAAATGCATACGAAACATCAAATAAACCTACCAAAATTTGATTAAAATGACTAAATCCATGTATTTCGAAAGATCAAGGACTAAATTGGTCCAAAGTTTCAAAATAGACTAATTCCAAAATTTATTGAAAGTTAAGGGACCCAAAATATATTTAACCCTTCTTTTTATAACATAATGTGTGTTTTTCAAGTAATTTTAAATATTGAGAATGAAAAAATAAAAAAATGAAAAATTACTTAAAAAATGTAACTTAAATTGTAAGAGAAAGTTGTCAAAATTTAGTAATCAAAAATTCAATTACCTTAAGGTATCCATACTATTCCTTGAGTTACATGCAAAAGATCGATCGAGATCATGGTAGGAAATAGATTATAGGACGAAGAAATCGATTCTTCTATGTGAAAAATATGCTAAACTGGTTTGTGAATCAATTGTCTCTCACTTCAGAATCACATAATCGATTATAGTCTCTTCTCAAAAGCAGGGAATTGATTCCCGTCACTTATACTCATCTCATAACTGATTTGGCTAATAAGGAGAATCGATTCTCCCCTTAATTTTGCGCACTTGTTTGGCCTTGTGTTAAATCACGACAACCGAAAGAATACACACATGCATCTATAACTATATATAAAAGGGATTCTCTCTTTTGTGTTCACATTTCATAATTTTAATTTTACCTTTTATAATTTAATTATTTATTAAATTTTTAAAAATTAACGATTACTTTTATAAGTTTTTATAAAATTATTTAATTATCTCCTTCTTTTTTTCTCTTACCATTCATCAACAGTTATTTTTTCTCATATTTTCTCCATATATTTTACATTATTTTTTATAAATATACTTTTATTTTATTTATTAACTTAATAACATTAGAATATCATCAATTATTAATATAATTCAAAAAATACATACACAGATACTATGATAGCGTCTATGTTTACACTAGTGAAAATAAGGAGAATGGATTCTCCATGCTTTATCACAACCCACCACATCTATTCATTATTTCAATACCATATCTACTCACGTTTTGGTAATAATCTAATTTATCCATAAAAACATTTTTTAATCTATTATTTTCTTATTTTCTTCTTCTTCTTATTATTATTATTATTATTATTATTATTATTATTATTATTATTATTATTATTATTATCGTGGTTAATGTTAATATTTAATAAGTTACATTTTCGTAAATTAAAAAAAGTAGTAAGGATATTTATTGAATGACATTTTTGTAAATCAAGAAAGATAGTTAGATATTTAATCATTGACATTTTTGTAAATAAAAAAGGTAGTGAGGGTCTTTAATGAGTCATATTTTCATAATAAAAAATATAGTAGAGGTATTTTGGTCAATGGGATAATAGTTTTGGATGATAAAATGACATAATAACCATTAAATGGAACACATGTCAGACTAAGACTAAGAAGAGTTTTTTTTTTTAGGGTTTAGGGTAATTTTCATATATTATTTATAATTTTCTTTTCTGTTTATTTTTTATTTCTCATTTCTTACCACTCGAATTTATATAGAGCTAAGAAATATTAACATTAGCTTTACGATGAATTGAATGAAACATTAAATACGGATTTAGTAGAAGCACAAACAACAAGTTTAATACAGCAAACACTTTAACATATTCTATGAAATTTCATATTTTTAGAGTTTTGTTTCCTATCAATTCTCCTTTTTATTGGTACTAGAAATGTAAACGCGGCAACTTTATTTGATGCATACATCACGGAAGAAACTACTAAATGCATCACTATAACTTCATTATTCAAGGATAGATCTCAATCAAAGACAAATATCCTGTCAAAGGATATATTTTGTAGCTCTGAAATCCTGCTTCCATAAACAGCTTCTTCCATTCTTCTTCACTTCTTTCTTTTCCATTTAAAAGACATGTCATTCGCACATCCATGGCGAGCTTTAGTCCAGTAAGTCCGTGCTCATCTTGGCCTTCATTTATCACAGTTTCTATCAAAATTACTCTTCCTCTTTTGCCTTTATCAGAAATAGCTTCTTTGCAATTTTCTAATATCTTCTTACAATCATTGTCATTCCAATCATGCAAAATCAACTAAAAAAAGATTTATAAATTTGTTAATAACATACCTCATGCCAATTTTAACAACATGAATCAAATAGTAAATTCGTATTCTAATATACAAAAAAAATTGTTGTGGTGAAAGATGTTAAGGAAACATTTATTTAGAAATGCCTACCTTGAGTAGAACTGCATCAGCCTTGGGAATAGATTCGAACATGTCACCACCAACATATCTCAAATTGTTGGTTCCCGACAAGTTCTCCACAACTTGTGGACGGTCAAACACAGTGCACTTCACGTTTGGAAATGCATCACAAATAGCCCTGGCTGTGGTTCCAGTTCCACCTCCGACATCCACAATGGACTCCACTCCTTCGAACACCCAATTGCAACCTCTTAATGCCAAGTTCATCATTTGAGAATCACTAGCCATTGACTCATTGAACAACTTGTTATTTTCTGGGTTTTTACCAAGAAAGTCCCACAAATTTGATCCTAGGGAGACATCAAACAGTGTAAGATCATCCTCATAAGTCCACTTCTTCAATTGAGACCATGCATGTACTGCATGTGGTTTCGTTAAAAGTTCTACCATTGGCGCAAGACTAAGGTCACTGCCTTTGAGAAGAAGCTGTGATGCAGCAGTTAGAGCATATGCTTCCTTTTCTTCTGTGTGGTGATGGATTCTTACAATCTGAAGGAATCCACAATGTGCCAGGTAGCGTAAGAGACTCTGCACACCTCTAACTTTAGTTAGCGGAATTTGAAGAGTGGACGCCAACTCTGGAAGTGTAATGGGTTGATGATGGTTGTGGATTATGTCTGGTATGCCAAGCTCAATCATCCATTTAAGACTCATTGAATCTAGTACATGGGCATACAAGTGTTTGTACAAGTGAATTTGACCTTCAAAGATCTCATTTGCACTACACCCATGATTTGAACCCATGATTTGATTTGAATCTATATTTTTGTGTGGTTTTCATAATTTGTCGCCCTTTATATATAGATTCAAAAACCTAAATGATATATCTTACAAGGAAAATTGTTTTGTAATAATTAAATTTTTACAACTTTCTCTCACAATCTGACGTGACATTTTATAAGTGATTTTTCATTTTTCCATTTTTTCATTTCTCTATCTTCCAAAACAAATTAGAAAATGTCACCTTACAAGAAAAAGTTGTCAAAAATTTAGTTGTCAAAATATAATTGTCCTATCTAAAATATAATTGTTCATCGTAATTACAAAAGTAAATTAAGATTGAAACCAACATCGTAAATGAACGCAATAAAATATAATAAATATTTTTAATAAATACAAATTCAAAAGTTATTGTCTAATTATTAAGGAAATAATTTAAAATACAATTTCAAATCTTTTGTTCAATTACATATAATTACTATGATTAAAATAATTATATTCACCATAATTATAAAAATAAATTAATATTGAAACTTGACATTGTAGGTCAAAGTAATAAAATATAATAAATATTTATAATAATTAAAGGAATAATTTAAAATAAAATTTATTTATTTATTCAAAATAACGAATCATCGATCAAAATTTCATTCATAATTAAAGAAATTTAAAATAATTAATAAATTCAATCCATTAATAAATATCTTTAAAAATTAATTATATAATTATTAATTGCAACGGTATAAATTTAAAAGATTTTAAAATATATGAATAAAAAACAACTCATTCATAATTAGAAAATTAAATTTAATTAATAAAATTAATTGGTGAATTAATAAAAAAATTTAGAAACATATTGCATGGTAATTGATTATAAAAATAAATATCTTTATTAATTAATCATATAATTATTAATTGCATATTAATTGCAACGGTATAAATTTTAAAGATTTTAAAACATATAGAATAAAAAACAATCCATTCAAAGTTAAAAAATTAAATTTAATTCTTAAAAGGGTTAAGTATGTTTTTAGTCTCCGAACTTTGATCCAAAATTGGGGTTCCTTTCTGTCTGAAACTTCGACATATTTTGGTCTCTAAACTCTAAAAATGAATGAATATACTCCTTTTAACCCAATTACGTTAACTTTCTTTGAGGTGTCGAATGCTTTTCATATTAGTATTGATTGGAGTTTTGTACCCTCTTTGACACATTCTTGGTTCAATATCTACTGAGAATTATGTTCGACACCTAAAAAAAAACATAATTGAGTTAAAAGGACTATATTCATTCATTTTTATACTTTAGGGAGCAAGATATATGAAAGTTTCAGACAGGGACAAATTCCCAATTTGGAACAAAGTTCAGGGATTAAAAACATATTTAACCCTTCTTACAATTAATTGGAGAATTAACATATTATATAGTTATTGATTATAAAAATAAATGTCTTTATTAATTAATTATATAATTATTAAATGCAACTGTTAAATTTGAAAGTTTTTATAACGTTTGGAAAAAAAACAACCAATTCATAGTTAGAAAATTAAATTTAATTAATAAAATGAATTGATGAATGAACGGAAATTTTTAGAAACATAATATATAGTTATTGATTATAAAAATAAATTTCTTTATCAATTAATCATATAATTATTAATTGTAACTGTATAAATTTAAAATATTTTAAAATGTATGGAATAAAAAACAACTCATTCATAGTTAGACATTTTAATTTAATTAATAAAATTAATCGGTCAATTAACGAAAAATTTTAGAAGCATATTATATAGTTATTGATTATAAAAATAAATGTTTTTATTAAATAATCATATAATTATTAATTGTAACTGTTAAATTTAAAATTTAAAATTTGTTAAAACGTATGGAATTAAAAATAACTCATTAAAATTAAATTAATTAATAAAATTAATTGGTGAATCAACGAAAAATTTTAGAAACATATTATATAGTTATTGATTATAAAAATAAATGTCTTTATTAATTAATCATATAATTACTAATTGCAACTGTTAAATTTAATTTTTTTTAAAACATATGACATAAAAAATAACCCATTCATAATTAGAAAATTAAATTTAATTAATAAAATTAATTGTTGAATTAACGAAAATTTTTAGGAACATATTATATAGTTATTGATTATAAAAGTAAATGTCTTCATTAACTAATCATATAATTATTAATTGTAATTGTATAAATTTTAAAGATTTTAAAATGTATGAAATAAAAAATAACCCATTCATAGTTAGAAAATTAAATTTAATTAATAAAATGAATTGGTGAATTAACGAAAATTTTTAGAATCATATTATATAGTTATTGATTATAAAAATAAATGTCTTTATTAATTAATCATATAATTTTTAATTGCAACTGATAAATTTAAATTTTTTAAAACGTATGGAATAAAAAACAATCAAAATTAAATTTAATTAATTAAATTAATTGGTGAATTAACGAAATTTTTTTAATACATATTATATAGTTATTGATTATAAAAGTAAATGTCTTTATTAATTAATCATTTAATTATTAATTGCAACTGTATAAATTTAAAATATTTTTAAATGAGTGAAATAAATACGATCCATTCATAGTTAGAATATTAAATTTAATTAATAAAATTAATTGGTGAATTAACGAAAAATTTTAAAAACATATTTTTTCAAATTGTTAGCACGAATGATAAGTCCACAACTTTTTTCTCCATATTCTTCCTTTTAACTAATGTATATATTCATTGCTACACTTTTTTTGGTCGCATTTATTATATGTATATATTTTTTCTTTCTAGAAAACTTTAATTATCTATTTATTACAATAAATTAGAGTGGTAAGAAATAAAAAAAAATAGAAAAATAACATATTGGATAGTCCCCAACTAATTAGAATACGAGACTAATTTTATCTAGTGTTAATAATCGTGAAAGTGAATATATATTATCAAAACTAAGGAAAACATAAGATTATCGTGTTTATGTGTTTACATTTTTTTAATTTTCCTAAAAATTTAAGTTTAGATCTATAATATTTATTTTTTAAATATATAATAAAATTTTAAAATAATTATTAAATAAAATAACTGTTAAATTTTTTTTTAGAATAACAATTAAAAATAAACTATTAATAAAATAATTAATTTTAAAATAATAAATAAAATAAAATATGTATAAAAAAATTTGTAAAATAACTGTTAAAATAAAAGAATTTTTTAAAATAATAGATAAAAGTAAATTATTTATAAAATAATTAATTTTTAAAATAATAATTAAAAATAAAACTAAAAGACGAAAAGTAAACATAAAAGAGGATACTAGTATATTTTTTTTATATATTATTATGAATACACCACACAGCCGGCGAATTTTGTTGGTTTTCACATCTCGTTATAAATAATTATTTATTGAAAAATAATTTTTTAACTATTAAATTTTGAAAACTTTGACTTACACTTTTAGGTAACATTTTTTAAGTGGTTTTCTATTTCTTCATTTTCTCATTTTTAATATTTTAAAACCACTTAAAAGATGACACATCATGTTATAAGAGGAAGTTATCAAAATTTAATAGTCAAATTCTTATTTATTTTGACTTCTTACCATGCACCCACAACAGTGTCTTCAATCACTTGCTGCCACATCTTTATCTGCGAAAATGAATATAGACAATGGTAATTTCATATTAGGATTTTTTTTTTTACAACAATTTGATATATATTATTTATAAGAAAATGATATTTAACAAAGTATTTTTTAACGATGACAAATTATCAATTTGAGTAAAAAACGAAAAGTACAACGCCATTATTTGATTATGATAATATGGATTGACGCCTATAGTTCCCTTAGTCCATGCATAACCCTTCATAAAAAATTTCTTGAAACAGATCCATGACATGTTTGTTCAGAGCTAGCCCAACTTCAACACCACCTTTCTCTTCTTTGGTTTCTGCCAAACCAATGGTTAAACCTCTATCTATGGATGTTATTTCCACCTTCGCTGGCTTTCCCCAACCAAAATCAGTTTCATAAACACCAAATCGATTGGACCCTGAAACACCAATTCCCTTAAATCCCTTTCTTAACATAGCTGCAAACCTAGGAATCACTGTATCTATTCCTTCAGTAAGAACCTTCTCCAACATTTTTGTTTTACTCCAAATCCTCTTGGCAACAACAACCACCCCATCCTCCTTTATAAAGTCATGTGGCTCTGTATCCACTATATGTGAAGCCACGCAATTTCCAAAGTAATTCTCAGGAATTGGAGGTTCTAACCGAGCTCTGCAATCAGCAGTGAACGCTAGACAAAATTTATCTCCATTTTGAGCTTCATGAGTGGCTTTCGCGATGCAGACAGACACATAAGCACAACAAGCAACAAAGGTAGACAAAGTGGTTGGTTTTGAAAAACCTGAAACTGTTTCTTCCCCCACTAACTCCCACTTCGATAACACCCTTTTCTTTATCTTCTCCAAATCTCCTCGTTTCAGATCAAACGTGGCTCGAACTAGGTTTTCCTGGGTTGGTAGTGACATAATCCTTAAGCTTCGCCCGTTGCTTGTATCAGAAGGGTCTATTTGGGATGCCATTTTGGCCCAGGTATTGATGATCGCAGTTTCAAGACCAGTTGGATCTTTGATCAAATCCCTATCAAATAAAGGCTCTAACTCCGGGTTCAAAGATTCATCTTCGCATGATTTACATGCATAAGCCCAAGCCTTGATGAACATGGTTGACGATTTTCCATCAAGAACAGCATGGTGAGAGTTGATGCCTATGGAAAAGCCCTTGTTTGGAAAAAAAGTTATCTGCAAAGACATAACTGAGGCATGAGAATCTGATGATTCCAAGTGCGGTACCAAAGAGCGCGATTCGGAGGCATCACGGGGCGAATTGTCCAAACTGTGATTGAATTTTGCGTCATCGTTGCACTGTGCTAGGACCAATAACACGCCATCACCAGGGTTGAATTGGATGAAGGGTTTGCCTGAATGAGAAGGCCAAATGATTTTTCCTGCTAAAGGTGGGAAGTGCTGAAGGGTACTAGAAAGTGAAGTTTTGAGATTTGGAAGCACTTTGTGAAAGAAAAAAGAAGGGTTAGAGTGAGGAAGGGGAAGAGGGTAGAAGAAGATTCGCTCAACTGGATGAAACCTTAGCCAAATAAGATCAAAGAAGGTTAATGGGAGAGAGAAGTGTGTTGCAGATGCAGAAGAAGGAGAAATGAAGCACTGCTCGTAGATTTCCATGGAGTCGTAGGCCAAAGTCATGTGAGAACAAAAGACAGAATGGAGGTTGTATGGTAGAAGGTGAGATTGCTGCATACATATACATTGAATAATAAATGAGATAACATACTTTAATGTTGTCTTTTATTTTATTTTAAATTAACTTTTAAGATGAATTAAATAATAGGTCTAAAAAAATCTTTAATATCTATTTTTTAAATCCTCGAGCTTGTATATGGTGGTGGAAGGTGAGATTGCTGCATGCATATATACATTGAATAATAAATGAGATGACTTACTTTAATGTTGTCTTTTATTTTATTTTAAATTAACTTTTAAGATGAATTAAATATCTATTTTTAAATCCTCTTCATTAATATATATATATATATATATATATATATATATATATATATTAATAATTACGTTAGTATAAAAACATTCTTACTTAGAGATCCACACAAAAATTTATTTCTAAAAAAAATATTTATTTTATGTCTGATCGCTTTATGTCTTAAAATAAAGCTAATAATAAAGAGAAAAAAATAAAGAAAGAAGAGAATGGAAAAAGTTTGTTTTGTGTTTTATTGTTATTATAAAAAGTTTTATTTGTAGATACAAAGTGTAACATGATTAATTGTAGCAAATTAATGAATCATATGAGTAACTTTAAATCAACCGAAGAGTATTAATTGATAACCCTCCTCTTGGGTCTCCATTGATCGGTGAATGTGTCTTTTTAAAATCTTATTAAGAAAAATCTTGAAATAAAAGTCTAGTAAAGGAAAAAAGTACAATATTCTGTATTTTATAATATAATATTATATTGTTCATTACTTATTATATTTTTCCAATCATATAAACTCTCATCATTAAGACGGCGAAGTCCAAACTTGTGAATCATTTGTTCAAAAGTTCTCATTAACAAAGACTTTATAGATAGATCTGTCAGATTTTCACATGAACTAATCTTTTGGATATATCGTCTTTTCAATTTAACAATGCATTATCAGTTGGCTTTATATGGTTGTTGATTTCATCTTTTCCGATGATGGATCACATGTTTGTCATACATGTTGAATTACAGATCTTAATCAAACACAATCACGACTTACGTCATGTAATGCTAAAAAATTTTCATGATTTGACGACATTATTGTTATGGTTTGTTTCATAGGTCATCATGGAATCATTATACTACCACATGTGAACAAATATATCGTTTGTAATCAACCATTGTGACATTATGAGGATATGATAAACAACATGCATCTACATAACCCATTAGATCTGATTTTATATTATTTGGATAAAATAAACTTAGATTTGTAGTATCATTAAGGTAACGAAGTATATGTTTTATCTCAATTCAATCTTTTGATAGGTGAAGCAACGTCGGCTCATAGATAAAGCAAATAAAGCACTCGCTTTATATCTCTAGAAAAAGAAGGCCTCAAAAACTTTTTTGCTACTAATATTTCTCTATTAAATTAATTATAAAATTATGTTTAAGAAAAAAGACTTCAATTTTTTTTATTAATATACCTTTAATTATTTCTTTAGTTATTAGTCAATAAATTTTAAATTAATATTTTTTTTAAATTATTTATTATATTTTATTACTTTCATCTATAATATTAGTTTTAACATTAATTTATTTTTTTAACTATGGGACACAAATTGTTTTAATAATAATTATATTTAATTTTGAATAAGATCAAAGAGTTCATTCGCATTCTCTTCCTTAATTCACAATAAATTTATCATTGCTATTATTGATATTATAATTTTATTCCATAATTGTATTTTATTTTAATATTTTTTTAATTTTTAATTTTATTTTAACTATTATTTTCGTTAACATAATTATGATCAAAGGTTATTTTTATTGGTTTTATTATTATTATTAATAAACAATTCTTATACTACAAATTTAGGAACAACACCAACAAAAAAAATTAAAACACTTCATTTAATATAACATTTAACTAAAAAGTCTAATTAAAAAATTTAATCATATAACTACGAATCACTAAATATAAAAAATATTATATTTATAACTATAATAATGATAACACTTAAATATAACTATATAATTAAATTATTTATTTAAATATAATAATAATTATATTATTCAATTAACCAATAATCAATAACCACACCAAATTGTAAATTTATTTTAAATATTGGTTTAAGTTTTTATTTTATGTTTTTCTTAACAAATTTTCGTCTTGTATCTATTTTGGATGAGATCCCTAATGATTAGAAATATCTTTAAAGAATTAAAACATTTACTTTTACAATTAATAATTTGATTTTTTTTTCTTTAATTGACCATTTTATTCCATTAATTGTTTATAATTTTCTAACTATGAATGATTTTTTTATTGTATATATTTTTAAATTTTTTAAATTTATACGGTTGTAATTAATAATTATATAATTCATTTCTAATTTTTTTTGTCAGTGAGTTGATTCCATATATTATTTTTTATATTATTGATGCTAACAATTGATTTAAAATATTGGTTTAAGTTTTATATTTATGCTTCCGTTAAGAAATTTTTACATCGACTTCTTCCTGTATTTATCTTGTACAGGATTCACAATTTACATTATATTTATATTTTATTTTAACAATATATTTATTTTAATATAATATACAACTCAAAAATTTAATTATAAATTTTAATTATACAAATATATTGTTTTACCATACATAACTAATAATATATTACTATTAAAATAGCGATTTAGAATTACGATTGAAGTTAAACTATTTATAAAATAGTTAATTTTTAAAATAATAAGTAAAATTAGAAGAAAAAATATGTACATAAAAAAGATTTTTAAAATAATTATGAAAGAAAAAAGAGACTTTTGGAATAATGTTTATAAATAAACAACTTTTAAAATAAAAATTAAAAATAAAACTGAAAAAACAAAATGTAAACACAATAAAAAAAATCTCTTTATATATTGTTATAAAATTATTACATTAATATTGATATTATTAATATTATTTGGGATCATAATACAAAATATGATATGTTATTATCCATCTAACATAACCAAATTTAAACTAATTCATTAAAAAACATAATAGGATGTTATTTCATCTAACACAAAATCTATTAATAATAATCATACTATTATTTGTAATCAATTTTAAAGAAATCTATTAAAAAATATAATATATTGTTGTTCATTTTAACACAATATCTAAGAAGTATATACTAAGACACTATAAAATAATTATTTAGAAAACATTAATTACTAGATCCATAGTTTTAGTTCTTAACAATAACAAATTCTAAAACTTACTTATATTTTAATTACCTAAAATTTTAAATAATTATTAGGTCTATTATATTATTATCTATCTTTTATTTATATCTTAATTACCTAATTCTATATATAATAATTAAATCAATTGTATTATAACATGTCTTTTGTTTATATATTACGTAATTACGAAATGATTTGTATTATTTAATTATGTTATGTCAAATATGTACAATTGCATTCAAATATTATTTGTCTTCCATTTATACAAATTTTAAAAAAAGTATTAAAACCAAATATTGTCATTTTAAATATATTATCACTGTAAAACATATATCAATAATTTTTCTTAACACTAAGATATTAAATTTTTTTCTAATAATAAAAACTATAAATTAACGAATTTAAAAAATGAAAACAGCACGCACAATATAAGACTAGTTATTAATATAAAATTACTCCGTCGATGCATATATCTAAGTGCACAGCAAAATTTACCAAAATTCGTAATTATAAATTTCATTTCAAACAAGAAAAACAAATCTCAATTTTAGTGAATTGATTAATGCAAATAATATATTTTTAAAATATATGTATTGATTAAAATATTACAAGAAAATATAAAGCAAGTGGCTCAAAATGTACATGTAAAAAGTTTAGAATTCCTTACAGATGTTTAAAATTTATTAGTAGAAAATATTATATAAATGTTTGCATGCTAAAATTTGATAACAATTTTTTTTCAAACATTAGAACATTTATATGGTGAGATAACTCATTGTACACATGTGTAAACTCAATCAAAAAACCTCACATAATATAAGTAATGATTCATGGAACAAATGCATTTACCCCAGTTTTGTCTTTAGTTGAGTCTAAACCAACAATTAAATAACATCATAAATAAAGTAAGTTCAACCTCTGTATTGGTCATGTCAGTGACCAGTCATTACAAGCAGTTCAAACTAGTAATTCTCACTAAAAAAGACTAAAATGTGAACACTAAAAAGAAGACTAGAAATGTGGAAATGTGCACTTTTCTGGAAGAAAAACAAAACACACGACAACAAGAGACGGGTCAACTTTGGCTTGTGTCACAAACCTTCCAGAGAGTCCTAACACCAGTGGTAAGGTTATTATGAGAAGTAAAGTGATATTTTATTTATTATTAGATTATCACAACCGAAAAGAATCACAATAGATAATTTAATAGTGATCGTAGTAAAAAAGTTAAAAATAAAATATCATTATTTTTTATCAAAATAAAATAACAAAGAATATACTTTTCTAAATCAACATATATTATTATTATTAGTTTTATTTAACCGATGCCATTTGTAGCCGTTGCCAAGTTTTCTGTTTGCCGTCTGAGACGGAATTTGGAGCAAAGCAACAAAAAATTTTGATCATCCCTCACGTCATTGTATATACGTTAAGAATTAAATATAAACAGTATTCATCCCATTCTTTTGTATTTTGTTATCATGTCACTTATTGTATCGTACTCATCGATCGTTCTGCTTTTTATTTATGTTTTAGAAGAACGTAAGTGTTTATCGTATTCTAGATGGATTTAAATGGTAGAATAAAAAAAGACAAAAAGTAAAGAAAATAATGTAAATATAAAATACAAAATATTAAAGAAAACATATTTTGAGATACCCATTTGTTTTTTGTTGTAGAAAAAAAGTAAAGACATTTGGGATCAAATTAATCGAAAGGAAAAAACTGGTAAAGAGGTCAACTACAGTTTCACAGTGACTTTTTTAAGTTAACTTTTTCCTATTTGATCAATTTAATATGACTTTTGGCGTAAAATTATAACGTAATCATAGATTCTATTAATATGTAATACAATATATTTTAAATTAATCAACAACTGGGTAATATAAAAAAAATTGAAATGACAGGATTTCAGTATTTGATTATATTATGTAGGTGCGTGTAAATATATTTATCAAAACATGGAAATAAATTTATAGTACAGTTTTCTTGCACCAATATTATCGTTATTAGGAAAATATGATATTGTGTAGTTTATTTATGAATAAGAGAGCAAAATTAAAGTATAATATACTAACAAATATAAAAAGTAATAACATTTTTTTTATTTAAGATTAATCAAAATTTTACAAAAACGAAAAACACAAATGATTCAAAAATCAAACACCAAATATTAAAATTTCATATTTAATCAAAATTTACTCGATCTATTTAATTTTTTAATTATAATAATTTTTTTAACTAAACGGCTAACGTTCAGGAAAGAATATTGGGTGCTGAGAATTAGTACGAAATATCAATACCCTTCACCATTTTCAGTTAACATAGGAAATCAACCCAGTTTGCAAAATTTGTTTGTGGCTTAATTAATATTTGGATTTCCTAATTTGTAGGTTTTGTTATTTTGGTCTTTTTATTATTATTTTATTTAATTTAATTTTTTAATTTTTTAAAATGATTTAATTTGATTTCTGTTGTTAAATTGATGTTAATGTTGTTACGTAATGTCATGTGTTATTTGGTAAAATTTTCAATTTTTATAATTTTTAAAATTTTTTGTAAAATGTAATTTCTTTATTTAAAAAAAAATATTGTCACGTAATAACATTAATTATTTTTAATTTAATTTTTTTATTTAAAATTTTAATTTAATTTAGTCTTTAAAATTTTAAAATAATTTAATTTTTTCTTCTATCATTTAAGACTAAATTTATAATTAAGTTTAATTACAATGAAACACATATTCCCCTCGGCCTATGCAACCTTCTTCACCATAAAGCCGAAACTTCAGCCTTGTTATTTCCAATCTGGAAAGAAACACACACTCTGTACTTTCCTTCACATGGCTTCCCACAACCTCAAAATCCATGAACAGTGCAGTGTTGCTCCACCCTCTGCACCCCAAACATCCCTCCCTCTCGTATTCTTCGACCTCTTCTGGCTTAGGTTTCACCCTGTGGAACGCATCTTCTTCTATTCCCTCCCTGTAACCCATTCAAACCCATCCATTTTCTACACCCAAGTTGTTCCAAACCTCAAAACTTC
>Ga0209589_1007542_pt1 | contig 17434 bp, 3 predicted proteins | sample CowpeawhiteBW_FD_187525 | JGI IMG/M metagenome (GOLD analysis project Ga0209589, IMG submission 187525) | Root nodule microbial communities of legume samples collected from California USA - Cow pea white BW (SPAdes) (version 2) | ecosystem: Host-associated > Plants > Roots > Nodule | place: USA...
TTATAGGGTAAGACATTGGTCCTGGAGGAAGGTTTCTGAATCTTCTTGTTTGGAACAAGAGCTTCAGGGAAAACAGAAAGAGCAGAATGAGCAAAGCCAAATACAACATAGCCATGCTTCAAGCTTTCCTTCTGCTACTGATTGATTCTTGGTTGTCATTTCTCATTCCCATGCATGTCAATTTATAAAGACCGAAAAATGGTAAGCTCGACAAAAACAAAATAAAAAAGTCAAGAAAAAATGGCGGAGCTAATGGTCGTTCAAAGTAGCTGGCAAAAAACAACTCCAAATTGAAATAGGGGATTTCGTAAATACGATTTTAATTAATTGATTTTATAATATAATCAAAAAGGTCCGCACCAAGCCATACCGCCAGTTGGCTTCATATGGTGCATGCGTCTGTAATGAGATTTCACATTACCTAACTATTTAATCTAGCCGGAGGCATAATAAGAAGAAATAGTATTTTAACAAGTTTAATGTTACTCTACATTTTATACATTCATTAGGCCGACAACTGAATGACTTCAAAGAACTCAATATCTCAAAACTTGATTTCTGTTTTCATTACTTTTATAATGAAATAGTATTTTAACAATTAATATATTTTAATAGGTACAACTATAATATGAATAATTAATATTGGTCCACGTGTCTTACATATACATTAGGCCAACAATTAAATTAAATGAATTCAAAGAATTCAATATCTCAAAACTTGATTTTGTTTTAATTGTTAAAACCTTTGTAGTGAATTTCAATTTTAAAAACAGTATTTTCTCTCAATATTATCATTAGTTAATTATTTTAATACTAAATAGTATATATATATATATATATATATATATATATATATATATATATATATATTATATTTCTGAAATCTTCTTTTAAGAGAATCAACTGATAGATTTAATATAAAAAATAATGAATCTTAAAAGGCTTTTGACCAAATTCAAAGTTCGATTGTGTGTATTTAGATGGATTTTTATCATGGTATACTTTTTCTTATAATTTTAAGGTCTTTTTATTGCTATAGCTCAATAATAATTTGACTCGTCTAACTAGTTTACATAAAATTAGAAACTTCATAGGTGTATCAAATAGTGAGTTTGGTTCATCTAATTATTTTTACATGTTTCTTGGTTCATAATAAGCATAAATATAAGTTTAAAATGTATTATATGGATTAAGTTGACCAATTCATCAATTTAATTTCACATTTACAAGACAAATGCAAACCAATTCAGTCAAGATCACAAATTCATGCACATCCCATATCTAAATTTAACTCAAGCATCGTACAATTCATGAGAAATCATCATGCAGATCAACAAAATTGTAAACAAGTATAAAAATAATATTAGCTTCCTTTACCTACCGTACGAAATTTTGACTCAAAGATTGTTCCTAGATCTACACAGTTTTAAAGATAAGAGATTAAATTGATTCAAAGTTCCAAAACAGACTTAATTCTAATTTTCACTAAAAGTTAAGGAGATAAAAATATATTTAAACCTAATATGTTTATATCTTTTAAAACAGAAAAAAGTTAAAAAGGAAAGTATAGTGTGTGAGGTGGAACCCAAAGTAAAATCGTAAATAAATAGAGTAAATATTATTATATCTTTTAGAACAATAAATGGTTAGAAAGGAAAATTAAGTACATGCACAAGATCCCATCTACAGCTACCGGTTGTGTATATTGACTTCACATTGTGCAATTATATGAGTAGAACCTTCACTGAGATTTGGTTTTATAATGTTATCTGCAGCTAAAGAAAAAGTGTTTTCTTAATCATTTGGCTATAGTTTTGTAATATTTTTTTGAACTTGTAATTAAAAATTATAGAAGAATTATTTAATCCACCTCCTATCATATAAAAATGTAAATCGGATTTTAGTAATAATCTTGTTGTGATTAATAATCTTAGTCCTCATTAATAATAACATTTTAAAAGAAATTATGACGAATGGAATCGTTTCAACTATTAATTTTATATTTAAAACAAAATAATAATAAAGAAATCCCCACGTGGAATTTACAACATGCATTTAGAACGTGGAGGTGTAAGATATAATAAGACCCCATATGGAGACAAAAACCACCTAAAAAAAATTGTGCGTGTAATCCGAGAAAGTATTCTATGAATACATTTGGAAAAAGCATATTTTTAACAGTGTACTTACAAAAATGTTCTCCTGCAATGCGATTTTATTCCAAAAACAATTATAATTTAACGCAACTTTTCGTTAAGAACATCCATTATACATCTATTTTCTTAATAAAATATTATTATAATAAATTATTAATTATAATAAAATATTATTAACTGTTTTAGAATACTGATCATCTTTCTTTATTTTATTATGGACAATGTTTAAATAAAATCAACTTTCCCGTGACCAAATTTTTATGCATGTTTTTCAGCTTTGTTTATAAATATAATACATAATATATAAATATAAATTTTTAAAGGTAAATATATTAAGTTAATCAAATTTTTAAAATTAAATATATAAATGCTATCCAATATAATTTTAGAATAGGTCAATATAAAATAAACATAAATATTTAAGATTACAATGAATGATTACTTAAATTTAGATTAAATATTTTCGGTATTAGAAATGTTATAAACTATAATTATGAGTAATAATAGTAATTAATAATCCTAACATTCCATTTACTAATATAAAACTAATAAAATAAAATATTTCATAATTAAAAAAAGAAAAAAAACATGCATCTTCATCTTTTATCACCAAAATGGTGACCAAAGAAAAAAAAAACAACACAAGAGTACAATACAAAGTGAAAGGCTAAACTAATTTAACAAAAAAGTTATCCTAAAATCATTTAAATCATATCAATTATAATATATATATATATATATATATATATATATATATATATATAAATCAGTGGTGGACTATAAATCGCGCAGGACCGTAGTCTCCCAAAAATTTTGATTTTTTTTAATTTATCTATTTAAAATTTTTTAAGTTTTTTAAATTATGTATGCTCAAAAAATTTGATTTTTTTATAATTTATGCAATCAAAAATTTTGAAACCTTTTAAATTATGTATAGTATTTAAACTTTTTTAAATTTTGTGTAGTATATCAAAAATTAAAGAAAATCAAATTAAATCTTTTTTATTTGATTTATAAATCATAATATTTAAAATTAATTAATAATAAAATTTGAAATCAAATATAATAAAGAATAAAAAAATTAATAAGATGTTTCTTATTTGTCTCCTGAGTTGTTCACGTATTGTTCTCATCTTTTACTTTTACTTGTTTTTTTTTTATATTTAAAGAGAAAAATAATCGTTGTCTGTACTCTTATCTCTTATATGTTCTCTTTCTTTTTTGAAAAAAAAAATATTTTTTTGTCTTACTTGATAGTTAAATATTAGTTTAATGGTTAAAATTATTTTTTATCTAACGAGCTTTTTTATATTCATTTTAAGAATATAGAAGAAAAAAATATTGTACTATGTATTTTTTTATAACCGATTTTTAATTATAGTTTAATTATCATGAATTTTTATTTTAGTATTTATGTCTCAATTTTTTATTAGATTATGACAAATTATTCTTTAGTCTTAGTCTTTAAAAAAAATATTATTGGTAAAGAATAAAAGAACAAATTATATTTTAAAAATGATAAAAAAGGAAACTGTGTGAAGATGAAAAAACAAGACAAATTTAACTTTTTCACATATATTCTGAACCATGATACTACTCATTCAATTGTCCAATTATAAACTTTTTTTTCTTAAAGTTTAAAGAATTACAGGTGAGTCATTACTATAATAGAAAAATTGTTTTTTGTAATGAAGATTATCAAAACACGATCGTTGAATAAAGATGAAAGGTGAATTTTTTGCTGACAATTTATTTATTTACATTGAAAAAGAAATTGCTGGAAATTTTAGTTCTGGTTCAATTATTGATGAGTTCAAGAATATGAAAGAACAAATGACAATAGTTATTATTTCTTTATACAGTTATGGTTATACTAAATTATGTATTCATTATCTTTGCCTTAGTGACAATAATTAAATATATAAATTTTGATTATCCCCTAAAATATTAATCAAGATCTGCTACTAATTAATATATATATATATATATATATATATATATATATATATATATATATATTATTTTGAGGCTTTTGAAGAAACTCTCATCCAATTTTTTATTATTTGCAAACTTTTTTTAATTTCATTTACAATAGTTAATTATTCAAACCAAATAATTATAGTAATTAAAAACTAAATGAACTTCATCGAATGAGAAAATACAAAATAGCTAAATTGTAACACTCTAAAATAATATTTAATTTTAGTGGTAAGAGTTTATAATATACAATAAAACTTTTAAATAACGATCAATTTTAATGATAAAAAATATATTTAGAGACCGATTTAAAGATCAATTTCCTAATTAAAGATAAACGTTTTTGGTACCCAAAACCTTGATGATAACTAATGTTAGTGACAGATTATAAATCAATTTATAATATAGAAACTATTTTAGTTACCAATTTAGAGATCAATTATAATTTTTTTAAACTATTTTAGTCACCAACAATTTTTAGTTTATAAAAACTAATATAGTGACTAATTATTTTTTTCAGTAATTGATCATTATTCAAATATTTTCTTATAATGAACGCAGTATTGGATATAATTAATACTCTAGAATTTATATTTAATAATTTTTCTCTCTATGAGTTTTCGAATAAATTTAGAATATCATATGCATTTTTAAAATAATAATGAAGTTTGTTTATTTTATGATTTATAATATAAAATGTAAACTTTTATTTTCGTGCTATTCTAAAGTAAATAAAAAGACACTTAAATATAAACAATAGTCATAAAAGATAAAATATACAACCTATAATAGTAATACGATTACAATATAATAGTCTAACTTTAAAAATCGTATAAAATAATTTTATAAAAATAAACGTAAGTGAATTATATAATACCTTCTTTAACAATAAAAAATATAAATAAAAACTATGATAAATTAACTCATACTAAATACTAAATGTAAGATCCCTATTGAAAATTATATAAATAAATAAAATATAGAAAAGTAATCGACAAAAATTTATTATTTCCAAATGCGGGAAAATTTAAATTATTTTTCAACGCGCCATAAGTTAACATAATTGTATAATAATCTTTGTACAAGTTTTCAAAATCCAACATAATGGAATAACATAATAAAAAAATCCCTATCTCAAAAGCCTACAAGCTAGCCTTCTTTCCGTCTTTATGTATCACCAACATCACCTGTAGCATCATCTGCTCCCGTGTAACGAATCACACGATCATCGCCAATCACAAACAGAAAGGGTAAGCTTATAAATAAAAAAATAACATATGATAAAACAGAATAAAATCAATACACCCATCTGATTTATCCTAGTTAGTTCTTGACCACGATCTTAATCCCCAAGGCCTTTCAACCTTCACAACACACAAATAGTTAACCTTGGATTCAGGATTTATGATGCTCACACGATCATGCCCGCTCGTGGTCCTGCCTCTACGAACCTCCCGCTCGTAGTCCTGCTCTACGGACCTACCCACCCGTAGTCCAACACACGTGATCCACCAACTACGTACCTCCCCGCACGCAGCATCTCTCAAGTGTGAGCACGGAACATACGAACCTACCTCGCTCATATGCTCACACGAGAGTAACTGGATATGAACCTCCCCGCTCATATCATCGCGTGTTCAGCACTATCCATGAACCTACCCGCTCATGGCACATCATCTCCTAATCCAAGTCCGCATCAATGCGTACAAACAACACATGCAAAACTACACTGATCTCGCTTAGGCTAGAAGCCTTAGCTCAAGCGACCAGGCTTGTCTCGGTTAAGCTAAGCTCTCTTGCCTAAGCGAGCGCATTACATTGGCTTAATGCGAAGTCTCGCTTAGGCGAGACCTTCTTGCTTGGGCGAGATCTTCTCGCTGGGGCGAGATGGCTCTTCGCCTAGAAACAAAATCTCTTGCCTAGGCGGCGAGTCAAGAAGAAACACACGACATTCCATAATTTCTCGCTTAGGCGAGGATCGCTCGCTTGAGTGAGATGCTCTGTCACCCAAAACAGAACTCTCTATTTGAGCGAGATGCTCGAGCAGAACCACAAAATCCTCACGATTTCTTGCTTAGGCGAGGCACGCTCGCTTGAGTGAAATGACTTGTCGCCCAAAACAAGGGCTTTCCGCTTGAGCGAGATGCTCGAGCAGAACCAGGTTCGGGTCTCTACTATTTTCACCTAGGCGAGCCTTGCTTGCTTGAGCAAGAATAGCAAACGTCTTACATGTCTATGTCTTCCATGTCCATGCACGTAGACACCAGAAACAATGCCCAAAACCACATTCAAACATTACCAAGCAATGTATTACAACGAGTAATTCTCATGGACATGTTTTAAACCCAATTGGGCCACCAAAATTTTGAGAATGAGCCATAAACAATCATACAACACAAAAACCCCCATCATATTCATGCCAGAGTATAAGGTATTGTTCAAGGAATGATCAAAATAACAATCCCTCTAATTCACATCAGATTGAGCACGAAATTTCATAACAAACAAGCATAAAATAATGCAATTCAATCGTAAACATAAAAATCAACACGTAAAGCTCCCCTAACTTGAAATTTCTTACAATTCAATCCATAAAGGCTGCGGGAGCATTAGTTACTCCAAATGGCATTACTACATACTCGTAATGTTCATATCTTGATCGGAATGTTGTCTTTTGGATGTCCTCTGGTTTGACTAAGATCTGATGGTATCCAGACCTTAAGTCGATCTTAGAGAACACACTTGCTCCTCTCAACTGATCTAACAAATCATCGATCCTCGGCAATAGATACTTGTTCTTTATCGTCAATTTATTCAACTGTCGTTAATCTACACATAGCCGAGAACTCTCATCCTTCTTCTTCACCAGTAACACAAGCGCTCCCCACGGTGACGCACTAGGTCTGATGAATTTCTTCTCTTGCAAATCCTCGATCTGCTTTTTCAATTATGTTAGCTCTACCAGTGCCATTCTATAAGGAGCCACCGATACGAGGCCCGCTCCAAGGATAAGATCAATTGAGAAATCTATGTCCCTACTTGGTGGTAACTCGGATATTTCATCTGGAAACACGTCGGCATATTCATCTACAACTAGAATACTCCTGATCTGTTCTTCTGTGCTTTTCTTTTCAGTTTGAGCCACTATCACAAAACAAGTAGCTCATTCCTTCATCTCCCTCACAGCTTCCTATGTCGATATCAGCCCTACTCCTTGCGTCAATGGGAACACAACTCTGCGCTGTCCACAATCAATCACGACATGGTTGATAGACAGCTAGTCCATTCCCAATATTACATCCAATCCCTCCAGAGGCAAGCATACAAGATTCACCTTGAATCTTCGGCCCTCCACTTCTAGCGAGCATCCAACACAGGAAGAATTGGTTGAAACCTGCCCAGATGCTGAGTCGAGACTATTAACTCACATCCCAAGTCACGAGTCGACAATCCCAACTTCTTCACACAATCGTGAGATATGAAGGAGTGTGAAGCTTCTGAGTCAAATAGCACTAGCACACTGTTACCAAACAATAAGCAGTAGTCTAGAATAAGATTACCTGACCAGGTGGGTTCAGTGCTGGTCATGGCGAAAACTTGGCCCGCTACTCTCGGCCTATCTATCGAAGATGGCTGAGGTCGTGTTCCGATAGTAGTCTTCTTATTAGGACACTTGTTAGCAAAATGCCCTAGTTGATCACAAGCATAGCACTTGCGAGTGTTAGCACTACTTCCCCCACTGGCTGCTGGCTGAGTACAATCTCTCCTCAGTTGCTCTCCTCCACAGTTATAGCACCGTAACTTATGCGAAGCTGACTGGGGTTGACTTTAGGGCTTTTTCTACTGTCTGCCCTCAATGTTGGCCTTCTGGGGTCGACTGACCCTGCTGGGCCCCATTTCCAGCTACTCGACGCTCTTAGCCTGCTCTACAGAGACAGGAAACTCCTTGACGCTCAGTGGTACAATGAAGTGCCTCAATTCATGCTTTAGGCCGCCTTCAAATTTCCTACAAGAAACTCCCTGTGATTAAAACCTCGCTAGATACTCAAATCGCTCTACGTATGCTTGTACTGACATAGTCCCCTACTGCAAGGTAAGGAACTCAGCTTCGCATCATGTCTAACGTTGTCGGGGAAATACTTCTCTAGGAACCTTTTCCTGATGTTGACCCAATTCTCCTCCTCCTCGTGGGTCTGCATCTGTTGTTGCATCCCACCAATACTATGCATCTGTCACTAGCAAAAAGGTGGCAAAAGTAAGCTTCTAGGCTTTTGTGCACTCAATCACCCAGAATATCTTCTCACATTCACGCAACCATGCATCTGCCTCATCTGGGGTGGCTTTGCTAGTGAACTTCGTCGGCTTGTGATGCATGAAGTCCTCCATCGTCACTGGTCTCACAAGTGGAATTGCATCCTCGGTTGCGCTGCAACAGGCTGCATCGCGTCCAACATCCTATGGATTGCATTTGCAATCTCATCAGCCCCAGCGTTATTCCTACGTCTCCTATTTGCCATTGCCTGAACACGCCACATTTTTCAGCTATTAACATTAAACAACCCTAATTATATAAGAAAAACAAGCAATTGTTAACAATCAATAACACGCAATAGTTTCACAGAGGAAACACGATTAGCTCACTCCCCATAGTTCCCAAAAATCTTAAAAACTTTTGATCTAATACCAAATGTAACATCCCTACTGGAAATTAGTTAATTAAAATAAATAAATAAGAAATAGAAATCCACATCGTCACTTTTATTATTCCCAAACGCGGGAAAATTTAAAATATTTTTCAACGCGACATAATTTAAACATAACCAAATAACAATCGTATTACCAGTTTTCAAAATCCAGCATAATAAAATAACATCATAAAAAAATCAATATCTCAAGAGCCCCCAAGCTAGCCCTCTCTCCGTCCCTATACATCACCAACATTACCTATAGCATCGTCTGCTCCCGTGTAAAGAATTACACGGTCATCGCCAATCACAAACAGAAAGGGTGAGCTTATAAATAATTAATAACATATAATATAACAGGATACAACAATACACCCATCTAATTCATCTGGTTAGTTCTTGGCCAAGACCTTAATATCCCAAAGCTTTTCAACCTTCAATTCACATAAAAAGTTAGTCATGGACTCAGGATTTATGATGCTCACACGAACTTGCCCGCTCATGATCATGCCTCTACGAACCTCCCCGCTCATAGTCCTGCTCTATGGACCTACCCGCCCGTAGTCCAACACAAGTGATCCACCAGCTACGTACCTCCCCACACGCAGTATCTCTCAAGTGTGAGCACGGAACATACAAACCTACCTCGCTCATATCCCCACACGAGAGTAACAGGATATAAACCTCCTCGCTCATATCATCATGTGTTCACCACCCTCCATGAACCTACCCGCTCATGGCACAACATCTCTTGGTCCAAGTCCGTATTAAAGCGTACAACAACACACCAAACTGCACCAATCTCGCTTAGGCTAGGAACCTTAGCTCAAGCGACCAGGCCTGTCTCGCTTAAGCTAAGCTCTCTCGCCTGAGCAAGATGCTCGAGCAGAACCACAAAATTCTCACGATTTCTCGCTTAGGCGAGGCATGCTCGCCTGAGCGAGATAACCTGTCGCCCAAAACAAGGGCTCTCCGCTTGAGCGAGATGCACGAGTAGAACCTGGTTCGAGTATCTCCTATTTTTGCCTAGGAGAGCCTTGCTCGCTTGAGCGAGAATAACAGACGTCCTCCTTGTTCACGCACGCAAACACTAGGAACAATGCCCAAAACCACATTCAAACATTACTAAGCAATCAAAATCAGTGCACAAATCTTATGAACATAATTTAGACCCAATTTGATCATCAAAATTCGAGATTGAACCATAAACAATCATATTGTACGAAAACCTCCATTATATTCATACCAGAGTATAAGATGCTTTTCAAACAATATCAAAAACAACAAACCTCAAATCCCAACACATAGAGCACGAAATTTTAGGACATGCAATCATAAAATCATAAACATCTTTGCTCCAATTGTCTTATAACCTTAGCTTTGTGATACCCAAGAACCCTCATATGCTCTTCCAAAAGGTGCAGTTCTTTTCTCAACCCAGACTAAATTTCTCCTCTTATAAAATAAAGAAGTTAATTTCGTTCTTAAGAAGGTTTGAACCCACAACCACTGAATCACAAAGCAAGTGCACAACCAATTCAACCAATCATGTTTCATGATAATTCCTAAAATTTTAGGATTACATTATCACTAGTCATATTCAATCATAACCTTAAAACAATGCACAAAATAAAATATCATACAATTGGCATACATAGGACTTAAACCCAAGTCCTCTCACACAAACAAGTACTCTCAACCACTTGAGCTAGTACTTTTCCGCACCATAACAATTAACATTAAATGTCATAAAGGCTTCTACTACTCGCATTTATTAAATAATTATTTTTTAATTATTTAAATTTCTCGGGTCTTACACATCGAGCTCTTGAAATTCTAACTAACCTACACTAATAATGGCCCCATGAAGTCACATTTCCTAGCAAATTTCCTCATTGAACTCCCGACCAAGGGAGAACCCTTGATTGGTAGTCTTTTAGCGTTGATAGATCCTCCAACAAAAAAGGTAGTCGAGCAAGTATCATCCTGGAAGGACCCATCGACCTCATACTGGAGCAGACCATTCGTTTTAACTTAAATGCCTCAAACAACCAAGTTGAGTATAAGGTCATAAACAACTCCCAACTAGTCACAAGTCAAGTAAAGGGGAGCTACCAAGCAAAAGAGCCCTCACTACTCAAGTATTACCATATGGTAGGAAACCTAGCTGAGCATTTCGATGAGTTCAAAATCAACCACATACCACAAGAAGAGAATGACAAAGCGAATGTGTTGTCCAAGCTGGCTAGTACCAAGAAGCTCGCGATTAGCACCAAACACTCATCCAACAAACCCTTTCCAACCCAAGTTGGGACTGCGAAGACATCTTGGAGATCTCTATTGGATCGTCGAGTTGTATGACACCAATCTTCCATTATCTGACAACGGACGATCTCAATAGATGATGATAAGTAATGTGGCCCAATAAGGCCCAAGTAGTCTCATTTATAAAAAGACTACAAATTCTTCTAAGATACATCTATTGGAAAAATATTCACACATGAACAGTAATTATGATAAATCTTCGTAGTTTGCTTACGTCTTGATATCCCTTGATACCATATATCTACAAAATATTTGGTATGTTTGGTGAGGTGCCACGTTATTATTATTGTTATTATTTATTCCAGGTAAGTTATTATTTTATTGATTGGTTAATATTACATTTCATGTTTTATTACATAGATCCAAGGCCTTATAAATACATATAGTATTTCACCAAGAATTACACACTCTCATACACACATATGGAGAGTCTTTTACAGGTGGTGGATCTTTCCCTATGTCTCAACCCTTGGAAGCTTCTCATCAAGGTATGTCAAAGTCATTCAGATCTTGTCACCTGTCTAAAGGTTCGCCTCCAGGTCCCGATAAGAACAACTACCTAAGAAATTGATTTCTAAATTGGTCTCTGATTAATTTCTGATTAATTAGTGACCAATTATAATTTTATATTCATAATAGTGACTATTTCCGTAACCAATAAGTTTTTATTTTGTAAATTGGTATATAAATTAATCACTATAATAACTAACAATTTTTTGTTATTAAAATTGGTTGTTAATGCCTTCTTGAAGTGTTGATATTCATATTCCATGTAGAAGTTAAAATTAATTATTTCAAAATAACATAAAAAAGTATCCATACATTGATTTGAGTTTATATAAAAATTACTTTTAACGTTTTGTTTTACATTTTAAAACAAGAAAAGGGAAAAGAAATCTACAAGTGCGAGGTGGAATTCAAGGCAAAATTATAAATAAAGAGTAAACATTATTATATTTTTTAAGAACAATAAATAGTTAGACAGGAAAATTAGGTACACGTCAAGCGTGCATATAAAAGAAATACAGCTACCGGTTCCGTATATTGACTTCTCACGTGGTGCAGTTATGAGTAGAAACTCTACGGAGATTTGGTTTTATACTGTCATAATAATACAGCCAAAAAAAATAGTGTTTTCTTAATCATTGGAGTATAGGTTTTGTCATATCCTTTTAAAATTATCATTAATTTTTTGTAATTAAGATTATTTAAAAATTAGTGGAAATACATATATGTGCTTACTTTGTTTTATGATAACATAGAATAATAAAATATTATTAAATTTTATAATTTTATTGTAAATAATTTTTATGTATTTTGCAGATAATGTTTTTCATTGTAAATATTTATTCTAATTCAAAAAATATTTAAATTTAAAAATAAGGATCAAATAATAAAATTGTTAAATTAAAAACAAAAAGATTATTTAAAAGATAAAATTGGTAAACTTAATATAAGAAAATAAAGATAAAATGTGAAACAAAATGTAAACACTAAAAAGAAGAATCCTATATATAATGGAAAAGATATATTTTGAGTAGAAATTAAAAACTAGAGCAGAATTAACTAATCCACCTCGTGGGATACAAAAATGTGAATAGGATCTTGGTAGTTTTAATTTTGAATTTCTTGTAGAAAATGCAACAATAATAGGAATAGTTAATGTTATAGAGAAAAGATAAACATAATAAAGTAATAAAATTATATAAATAATTGTTATTAATGATAAATAATACCATTTTAAAAGGAACTATGACTAATGAAATCGTTTCAATTTAATTTTTTATTTAAAAACGAGACAATAAGAAAATCAAAATTTGGGTGCGTTTCACGTTGACCTTCATGCATGTATAACATGCAATTAGAGCGTGCAGGTGAAAGCCATGTGGAGCCAAAAACCACCTCAAATAAGAGTGTGCGTAGAGGCGAACACATAACCGCAGATCGGTTTCACATGGTAGACGATTTTTTTTTTATTCTTTTATCAGCTCATGGTAGAGGCGTGTGAATGAGTGTTGCACCTACTTTCTAATTATTTAAATGTACTTGTATATTAAAATTACTGGTGGAAAAGTTTTTATTTTGAATAATCGTGATCGAAGAAAATATTCTATCAATACATGGGATTATTTTATGCTGGAGACAATGCACGGTAAGATACGTACTTATTTACTAAGGATTATATTTTATTTCTCGAAAGTTTGATAATCTATTAAGCTTTTGCTTTATGTTATATTTCTGCAAAACTTTGTTGGTATATGAAAATGCTTGTGTAAATTTGATTTGTTGATTGAAAATATCTGTGTTTAAATTTTATTATTTTAAGTATTAGAAAAAGGAGGAGATTTTAGTTTTGATTAATACTTTTTTACAACAAAGTGTAAAACGTGAACAAGTTTTTATCTATTTTGAAAAATAGCAAATTATGTAAGATGCAACCTTATATCAACTCTGATCGAACAATATGCCGCGTGCAACTTTTGTTTTTATTTCATCTTTTGCGTGGTTATATTTAATAATTTTAATTTAACCTTTTAAATTATAATTATTTATTACATTTTTAAAAATTAACTATTATTTTTACTTGTTTTTTTTATAAAACTGTCTATCTTCTCTTCTTTTTTTTTTATTCATTAACATTTATTTTTTTATCTTTTTTCTATTCATCTTATTTTATTTTTCATAAATTTATTTTGTATATTATTTTAATAATATTATAATATCATTATCTATTATATCATGTATATTTTAAAAGTGAGTACATGTTTTTACGTTAGTATTTTTACGTTAGTATTAAGTAAAAAGTTTTGTAATCTATATTTTCACCTATCAAAATATTACTTGAAGAAAGAAATAGCATTTGATATTGTGTTAAAACACATGTAATGCATATGTACATTCAAACTAAAAGATGTAATATATATATATATATATATATATATATATATATTAATTTTATAATATAGAACACAGCTTAAATTGAAAACACATATTGATTATATATAATATTGAATAATTTTCCTTTACATGAGCGTTTTTGGATTTATAAACTTGAAACAATTTTACTTAATAAAAACTATTTTAAGTAAATGAATTTTATAATATAATCACAAAGGCACGAAGCCATGCCGCAAGTTGGCTTCAAGTACTGCATGGTTGAGCGAGGTGTGTACAGACTGTGACATAATAAATACAAATGGTATTATAACAATTTTAATTTTAAAAAAGTTCTTTTAATTGATGCAACCATAATTAATATTAGTCTACATGTTATACATACCTTAGACCAACAATTAAATGACTTCAACGAATTCAATATCTGAAAACTTGATTTTGTTTTAATTATTATACCTTTATGTTGAAAACAATATCAATAATAAATGTAAAAACTAATAGTAGTACAATGATACTAATATAATAACGTAATAAAATAATAAATAATTCTTTTAAAAATAAAACAATATTATTATAAATTAACTCATGTTACACATTTTATACAACGATTTCAAGATAAAACAAGTTATATAAGAAGAAGTAGTCAATTTTGTTACTTCTAATTTATGAAAAACTTAAAATTAATTATTTTAAAATTATATAAAAGAGTATCTATAAATTAATTTGAATTTATATAAAAATTAATTATAGTTTTTTTATTTTTTTATTTTAAAATTATATAAAAGAGCTTTTATATATTGTAATTAATGAATTTTTGATAAGAATAAAAGCACACGTCAAAGTAGAGTGTGTGAGATGGAATTCAAAGCAAAAATATAAATAAATAGAGAAAACATTAATAGATTTGTTGTTGGCATAGATAGAAAGAAAAGAAAATTAGGTACATGTCAAGCATGCATATAAAAAAAAGGCACGCATGAGGATCCTAGCTAGCTACCGGTTCTGTGTATATTGACATCACGTGGTTCAATTATGAGTAGAACTTCTACTGAGATTTGGCTTTATATTGTCATCATGCAGCTAAAAAAATAGTGTTTTCTTAGTCAATTGACTATAGTTTTTTGTAATATTTTTTTAAAACTAGTATTAAGTTTTTGTAATTAAGATTATTTAAAAACTTATTTTCACTAGAAATTAAAAGCTAGAGCACAATATTATTTAATCCACATTGTGGCATAGAAAACAGGTAAGTAGGATTTAGCAGTTTTAATTTTGAATTTATTTAGAAAATGCAACAATAAAAGATGTAATTAATGTTAGTGTCTTACATATATACATGGCAAAACTAAATATGCCTACGGGTACAACAAATAAAATTCGCTACGAGTGATTACTTTAAAAGGGTAAACGATCATGTACGGATATTATATTATTAGTAATTGCGGGTGTCCAATAAATAATTAAAAATAAATTTATTAGTTTAAATTTAATTAAAATTAAAAATTAATTTATATTTAATTTAATTTATATTATATTTTTTATATATTTTTTTTAATTATTTTAGATTTCATTTTAAAAATATATGAATTACTTTTTATAAAAACTCATAGATACTTTTTAAATGGATATGATGAGTAAGGCATCAAGTTGGATTTTCGGTTAGGGATTCAGTAACGGGTAGGCACTATTTGTATCTAACCTGATCTCTTGTCATCCCTACTCACATGAGACTTAGATGATGTAAGCCGACAAAGGACGACATTATCTTTGTAGTTAGTTAATCTAACTTAAATTAATTTGATAAGTAAAGTCAAGATGATTAATTAAGGATTACTGAGAAATCATATTACACTAGGCACCAGATAAGCTTAAACTTAGCCAGTACATACCCATTCAGATAAAACTCCATAATAGAACTATAAAAGAGCATTATTTACGAGTGGAGATGTCAAAATGGGTTCTGACCCCGTGAGTTAACTTGGTTCATCACAAGTTTGAACTAAGTTAAGTTGAGAAATATTCAGTTTTATTAAATATGGGTTGAACTGAACCCAACTAACTTAACCTACGGGTTAAACAAATTTGACTCAGGTTAAAAGTGGGTTGGCCTTTAACCCACCAACAACAACACTTTATTAATTTTTTTTACCATTTTTATTAGTTTTTTATTATAATTATTTCTACTTCTAATTATATAGATTCACAATTTGATATCTTTAAATATTAAAATGTTATTCAATAATATTTAAATAGTTTTGTTAAGTCATATATGTTTATACTTTAATTTTCACTATTGTAAAAAAATAAATTGAGTCAATCCACTTTCATTATATACAATAAATATATAAAATAAATTGAAAAAATAAAATATTCATAACGAGATAACCCACTAACCCCTAATGGGTCAAGTTGCGTTACAAAATTTTTGACACACCAAAAAATGAGTCCGGTTGAGCTGACATTATATTAGTTCAACCCATAGTGAGCCAACTCGTGTGAAATAGGTTGACTCATTTTGAAACTAATATTTACTAAATATGACTATTCACTTAATAATGTAAAATCTCTTTAACATCGTTAGTACGATGCTAACAAAAATGACCGAATTAAGTTGTTTATTTTAAAAAATCGAAATTTAATTGAAACAAAAATATAAATAGAACCTACTTGAAACTTTTTAACTAAAATTGAGATAAGGAGCGGTTAAGTCTAAAATTTAAAATACTATACACACTTTTAAAATATAAATTGTCAAATAAATATTATATGCTTCAAACAATTATAAAGTAAATGATAATAATTAACACTCACATCACGAATATAAACAACAGTTATAAAATATAAAAACTAAAACTAATACAAGAAAATATTAATTGTTTAAAATATAGTGTAAATTAATATTATAGAGGAAAGATAAACGTAATAAAACTAATACAATAATTTTTATCATAATTAATAATAATATTTTAAAAAAATTAAGATTAATGAAATCATCTCAGTTTATTTTGAATGATGAAGAAGTTAGAAGATTCTCAAAACATTATAGATTAACTTTTTTTTAGTTCTAATATATGTAGAAGCTAAAATACATGTTTTTTAATTGTGATAATTTTTTTTATAAATAAAATTAAATAAAAATTAATTTTAATTTATATAAGAATTATTTTTATTTTTTAATTCCTTATTTTAAAATGAGATAATAAAACAAATCTCCATGAAATTTCCAACATGCATTAAGATATAAGATCCCCTTACCTCAGAAGATTATGCGCCTGATCCAAGAAAGTATTCTATCTACATTTGGAAAATAATATACTTTTTTTACTGTTGACTTACAAAAAGGTTCTCCTGCAATGTGATTTTATTCCAAAAAGATTATAATTTAACGCCACTTCT
>Ga0209589_1007544_pt1 | contig 17433 bp, 10 predicted proteins | sample CowpeawhiteBW_FD_187525 | JGI IMG/M metagenome (GOLD analysis project Ga0209589, IMG submission 187525) | Root nodule microbial communities of legume samples collected from California USA - Cow pea white BW (SPAdes) (version 2) | ecosystem: Host-associated > Plants > Roots > Nodule | place: USA...
TTTTATATATATATATATATATATATATATATATATATATATATATATATTCACCCTTCTTATTTGTGTTAAATTAAATATTTAGTTTTATTTCTTTATAATTATTATCCTTTTCAAAAATTATTTTTTTAGTTTCAATTTCGTATAAATTTTAAAGTTAATTTCAAAATTTTAGAAATATTTCATAAAAGTATTTATACAAAAAGTAAATTTTGTTTCAATTTAAAGAGAGACAATATTACTTAATTTTTTACAAAAAAATTGGACTAAATTGAATTTAAAAAACAAAATATAAGGACCAAATTGAGATTATGTTCACGTCATATGCTATTGTCATGTCACATTGATTGTGCCACGTGACACATCTGTGAAGTGACACATTACAAAAAATCATTTAAAAAAAAAAAATAAAAATTCACATGTGACATTAACTTTAATACCATTTATACACTACTAACCAAAAAAGACCAAATCAAATCACTTTTAAAAATGTTCAGACCAAATTGAATCATTTTAAAAAAATCATGACGAAATTGAGAAAAAAAATTGGAAAAACAGATTCAACACTTTTTGAGCAAAAACAAGTAAAAAAAATAATTAAACCTAATAATAGATATTTAAAGACTTGTCACAACAAAATAAATTAATAGTTTCAAATAATAACAATCCCACATTTTAAAGACTTGTTAGTAAATTAAATATAGATTAAAAAGTAAACTTCCTAATATCTTATTTTCTTATATTATATAATAATAGATATTTAGAGATATGGTCAACAAAATAAATGAAAGAATAAATTAATAATTCCAAATCACTAAAAACCTAATATTTTGGACATTTATTAATAAAATAAACACGAATAAAAAAACTAAATTTAAAATATTAATAGATATAATAAATATAATAGATAATATAATATTAAACAATGACAATTTGCAATTTTAGTTATCACTGAAAAAATAATGTTTTTAATTATTTTATTTAAGCAAAGAATCTTCATTTTTCTTAACTTCACATCCCTTTTAATTTAACGTTTTCAATATTTTTAGTCGTCGTTGAAATTTTAAGACTTTTTATAAAAGAAAACTGTATTAAAAATATAAATTACTCACCGTAAACCTAATATATATATCATTTTCGTATATATATATATATATATATATATATATATATATATATATATATATATATATATATAATCAAAGAACAAAAAACAGTCTCAAACCTAGTTGCAAGAAATACTAACTCAAATTCTTTAAGATATGGATTGAATTGGATTAGATATAATTTTTATATAGCAATTATTTGATTCCAACTAGATATTCTCAGGTTTAAACAAGATAACTATAAACAAATCTTAAAAAGTCAGTTGTAGTTCTAACCCACCTCTGCCCACAGTTTTATATTTTCTCCACAAAAACAAGACAATTTTGTTTGGTCCGCTTTTGCTTTTCTGCCTCTCACAGAGCATCCATATCTCTTCTCTCTGAATCTCCCTTTATTCGATCCCGACACAATTACAATCTCCCTTACTTCTTCTTCCTCAAAATTTCTCTTGCTGCCAATAACACCTACAACCTTATCATTTTACCAACGAATCACTCTTTTCGTAGACCTCTATGATTTTTTTGACAAAAACATCGGTCTTTCAGATCTGACTTCTCTCTACCAATAATCCACATTGCACAACACCTTCTTCTCATTTTCGTGTATCACTGTCACCATACGACACCCTTTTGCTTCACCGGGAAAACAATGGTGACGGTGAATCTGGGAATGCTTCATTATGTGTTGGACCACATTTATGGAGCATTCATGCACCGAACTAAGATGAGCACCCCGTTCTTCTCGCGAGGGTGGGGTGGCACGAAACTTGAGATGCTGGAGAGGATGCTAAACCAGTTGTTCCCTGAAGTGGCGGGGCAGAATTGGCCTCCGAGGTTGATTGAACCGGTTTGGAGAACCATTTGGGAGACGAAGAATGCGAGTTTGAGAGAAGGGGTTTTCAGAACCCCTTGTGATGACCAACTGCTAGGTGCATTGCCTCCCGAGTCCCACACTGCAAGGGTTGCATTCCTCATGCCCAAGTCTGTCTCTCCCAACAGAATGGCCTGTGTTGTTCATCTTGCAGGTAAAAACGACGTTGCTGGTTTGGTTGGAAAACAGTTAAGTTATTGTTAAATTATGATAATATGATGGGATAAAAAAAAAGTGTTTTTGCCTGGTTGACCTTATATATAGTAATGCAACCATTATTTTGAGAGCAACTTGCACTTCTGCCATGTGATTTCTTGAGATTACATACAATGTCTCTATTTTGTGTTAACCTTTGCACGAAGGGTACACACACTATCATGTTTTTCAAGCAATTAAAAGGGTTCATTTTTATGGATAAAAAGTTTTAGTGTAATATTTTTCATATAATTAAGGGGTATATGTAGGAGTAAAAAACTGATGTATTGAGAGAAATTTGACCAAATATCTGTCGGTGCAGTTTACTGTTATTACAAAGTGTTTAGAATGAAACTGTATGTATAGTTGTTTTGTAATAGTAGTGATGATCTTTAGTCGTCTGATTTGATTCCCTATAGTCAAATTAAGTTGTGCTTTTGAACATTTTATTTGTATGCCTCCCTAACTCAACCTACTTTTAAGGGCAGGAGGAATAAATATTTATGGATGGTTCGATGATAACAAACCGATAACACGTTTCATTAGGATAAACTCTAGAAACTCTAGAAAATGAACTGAGTCACACAAATCCTGGCATGTAAAGTGAAGTCCAAACCCACACTTTGATTATATCTATAGTCGTTGTGAGATCTTTAACATATTTCGTCCCTATCATATCCTTGCAAAGACCTTGCATTAAGACTTCCTTTAGGACCTCGTTTGAGGTCAGCACTTAACATAGTATGTTGAAAGTTATTGTGTATTATTTGTCTGTTTACAGGCAACGGAATGATCTGATTTTTTTTTGGTTTGACCAGAATTGGAATGGAACCTCGTTCTGTGAACAATACATTTGATGGATTGGATCATCCATTAAAGTAGGGAAAAAGGATTGTGGTGTTTGGAATTTTACTTCTCACAAGAGTTACATAGTAGAATGGCATACTAAATTATTTTCTGTTTGTTTTACTATTTGATCTTTAATTCCTTTCGTGCACTATTTGCATTGAAGGTTATAAGAGTTTGATTGGTCTTACTATTTAGATTAAAAGTTTGATAAGATCATTATGTTAGAAGAACTTCTTCTACTGAACCCCAGAATAATAAATTCTCTCTGCCAAGTCTTTGAGATCTTTCCATTTCCTTTAAAAGTAAAAGATATTCACCCATCCCCATTGTATGCAGGAACCGGAGACCATACATTTGAGAGAAGATTGCGTCTTGGTGGACCACTGATGAAGGAAAACATTGCAACCATGGTACTTGAGAGGTCAACATCACTTTTCATGATCTTGTTCTGAAAGCAAAAGGACCATCATTTTTTTGTTCTTTTTATAGCATTCGTTTGATATATGCTCTGCATTTGTGTTTGTGCAACTGCAGTCCATTTTATGGTCAAAGACGGCCTGTGCTGCAGCGTGGTGCAAAACTTTTGTGTGTCAGTGACTTGCTTTTATTAGGAAGAGCAACCATTGAAGAGGCACGCAGTCTCTTACACTGGTTGGACTGTGAGGCAGGTTTTGGCAAGATGGGTATTTGTGGACTTAGCATGGGTAAGGCTTGTTTGAACCTGCGCAGAAATCGAGTTCAAATTCTTTACTAGATTTTTTTGTACTGTCCTCTGTTAGACATTAAAAAATACTTTTATTAGTACTTTAAAATCTTTTTAATACATTTTAAAACATTAAAATCAGTGTCCACTATTGTATTTTGAAGGTCCAATAGAATAACAGCACATAGAAACCCTGTAAAGAATCTAAATTCGTAGAAATCAAACGAGTTTTAACCTTTCAAATTGCTTGGTTTGTCCTTTGATATGACTCTTCCAATCTTTGAATGTACTCCAGGAGGAGTACATGCTGCCATGGTTGGATCACTTCACCCTACACCTGTTGCAACACTCCCTTTTCTGTCTCCACATTCTGCTGTTGTGGCATTCTGTGAGGGGATTTTAAAGCATGGTACTGCCTGGGAAGCACTGAGGGAGGATCTTGCAACTCAGAAGGTTGCAATGACTCTCGAGGATGTTAGAGAACGAATGAGAAATGTTCTCTCTCTCACAGATGTCACGCGTTTTCCAGTTCCCAAAAGTCCCAATGCTGTAATTTTTGTTGCTGCCACTGTAAGTCCCAGATTTCATCATCACCTTATGCCAAGTGATTTAGTGAAAATTGGAAGAAATTTACTTCTAACAATCATTCATTTAAATTTCTTTTCCATTTGTATGGCCGTCTAGTTCCCTTTCAAGATGTATGTCGTTAAATGTGCATGAACTATTAGATAAATAAGGTTCCTTTACATGGACATTCTACTGTCTGAAAACACACCCACTTTCTGCTATCTTATTTCTTTCTGTTCCTGAATGTGGCTGTTATTGAGACGACAAAAGTATATAAAATCCTCTGAATGGACTCTATGGTGTCTACAAAGTATTTTTTTATTGAGATGTCTGCATTTGACACTTCTGTTCTTAATCATTGTCAACATTGTTTTACAGGATGATGGATACATCCCCAAGCACTCAGTTCTGGAACTTCAGAAAGCTTGGCCAGGTTCTGAGGTGAGATGGGTCACAGGTGGGCATGTCTCATCCTTCATTCTCCACAACGATGAGTTTCGAAGAGCCATCAAAGATGGTCTTGATAGATTACCATGGAAAGAGTCTCAGTTGTGACAGGATCGTTGCACAAGAAGAAATTGCCTTTTACATTGTTTATCGATACATTGATCCTCTCTTTTGGTTTTCACCTGAACTAATAACATGCATAATTGACCTCAGATCTCCGTCCCCAAATGAAGAGGGAAGGAGTTGTTGTAAATAATCATCAAGAAAAAATGTACATTGTAACATTGAAGTTAAAATGATGGGGAGAGAATTCTGTGAAAAAACTGATACAATTGTTGGATAGGATTTAACTGTTCTGATCTCTGTTAAAAGTTTTCACTTGTGATCCATTTTCATTGGCTTGTTTGTGTTTTGGGTGCAATGTTAGAAGAGAATAAACAAGGTGATAAAAAAATGAGCCAGCATGATGGGATTTTCCCATCCATGAGAAGAAGAAAACATGGATTTTCGAAGACTTTTGAGTGAGTTCTGAATAACACCTTCTGATATCCATTCATTCTGCTTGTGTAATTAGATAACGGTCCATTATTTTACTTTTCAAAAATTGTTATTAAATTTAATGAAAATAAATTAGAACATATGTGGACATAACTTTCTTCTACAAATAGTTAACTTTCTAAAATATTATTTTGATCTTCGTTTTCTTTGTCTGTGCAACACCCCATTTGATTAATAACTCTAAGTAAAGGAAGTGTCACATAGAATAATATAGTAAGTACGGTCCTTGAGTATAACATTATTCCTTACCGTTGTTCCAAAGGAAACAGGAAGAAACTAAAGCACATCACGATGTCAGTAACAAAAGTAGTAAAGGATCAACAGACCCAGTGACAAGACAATACATGGACCGTAGCCCTAAAAGAAAAGTCCTAATAAATGGAATCCAGACATGCTAAGCAGTGGAATCATCATTTTCTTGTTGACCATGAGTATTTTTTGCATCTGCTCACATCAATAAATTGATGATCATAGCAAAAGAGAAAATCACACAAACAGAACATACAACAAACAAAAGGGTAAGCTAAAGCAGAATAATGGTTTATCATATAGTTACTTACAATTTTATAGTTCAAGAAACATATGTCAACCAATTATGTTATGACTTGCACTCAATACACTAAGACTTAGACACGACTCATCTGGATACATATAATTAGTCAGATTCAGCGGATGCTTGCACTTGTGGTGGCCTTTCCTGCTCTACCGAGCTAATTGTTACAGTGTTTCTTTCCCCACACACAAGATTAGCCCTTAAAGTGTTTCAGGCCTCCTGCTACTCCCACCACTCGAGTCAGTACGCTCTATGTGAGACCAACTGACTCTTTAGAGTGTCAAGATGCAATCTTTACCTTGAATCCTTACTAAATTATATAAATGAGGCACCACCATGAACTCTCACTAACAAGGGTCATGGAATTACGTCCCGACCAATTGAGGCACCACCATGAGATCTCACCTAGAAGCTCATGGAATTACGCCCTAACCAATGAGGCACCACCACGAAACTATCGTGGAAATACCACATACAAATCATGTTTCACCATCCAGGTATGTACTTGTTATGCTTACAAATCTCATGCCAACATTTATAACCAACCTTCATTCATATTCCATACCAAAACCATACCAAAACTCGTCATTTTTAGCCCATGAATCATTTCATACATGCAACATGCCAAAATCATGTTAAACTTATCCATCACAGACCATAAATCATCTCACTCATACAAAATCACCCAATTCATGCTTTAAAAGTATAATCAATCCAAACATATGGCCAACATCCAAGAACAGAGAAATAATAGAACAAGCACACTTCTTGCCCAATCCCTCGCTTAGACAGAAAGGTCTCTCGCTTAGGCGAGCTCCTTTCGCCTAGGCGAAAGCTCGAAAAGAGGAACATGGAGCCTTACGTTCTCTCGCTTAGGCGAGACCTCCTCGCCTGAGCGAGATGACTTTCGCTCAAGACAGGAGCTCATCGCCTAAGCGACGACAACTTGCGTAAGCTCCAGGGACGAACCTCTGATGCTCTCGCTTGGGCGAGATTGGCCCGCCTGGGCGAAAATATCAGAGTTCTCCACTGTTCTCGCATGTACAGTCAAGCATTCACAACCAAACGGAATTTTCAGCATGTTCCAAGCACTAACAACATCAAATAAGCTATCATCACGCAAAAACCATACCAGAACAAGCATAAAATCAAAGTACAAGCAAAACCCTAACTTCTCATACCTGGAAAATGCTAGCCAAACGACCTTGACACTTAAGTGAATGAGCACGAAAGTTCCCGAAGCAGATTTAAGAGCTGAAAACCATAACACATGGGGTACGAGATTACTACAAGGAACCCTAACAGTAATTACGAAGAATCAAACCAGAGAAGAAGAGTATGAGTTGACGAACCACTTACGTGAGCAGAAACGAGGTCGAGCTAAACTTGAATCTGATTGAACTTCAAACCTAGCAGAGCTCTGAAAAGAGAAAAGGAGAGTAGGCAAATTACTGTTTTGCAAGAAAGGCAGAAATGAAAGGGGTTAGGCTGCCTTAGGGGCTTTGGACACCCTATGGACTCGTACTTAGGCTCAACAATGGACTAGACCCCTTTAAATTTTTAGGGCAGAAAAAAAGAGTTTTACAGTTTGCAATTATCATCTCTTCATTAAATTAAAGTCATTTTTTTTTCTTAGTTTTTAAAATTCAGAGTTTTAATCTTATTTGTCTAAATATTGTTATTTTCTTTAGTGTTTTTTTTTAACATAATTTCCTTTTTAGAAGTTATATGAATGTAATTTATTCTTATTTTAATATAATAAATACCTATATATAAAAGATATTTTATTTTGGTTTTTCACATCTTTATCTTCAAATTTACTTTTTAATAAATAAGTGTTCTTTTAAATTAAAATAATTATTTTATTAAAACTATTAAAATAATTATTTTATTAAAACTGCAAAAACACAAAGTTAAAATTTAATTTTAATATTTATGTATTAGCTTTTATTTGAATTATTTTTATTTATTATAACAGAATAGGACATTTGAATATAGTATTGAGTGAGCAGCATCTTATATTATAATAAATAATATACTGAGTAGAGTTGAAAATTTGTGCCTCTTTATATAAATAATTGTTAAAATTTTAATTATTAATATTTGTTTTCTTATCTGAAATAATTATTCTCTCGTCCAACATTTTAATGAGCTGCAAATCTAACCCTGACCATTTTGTAATCACTCATAAAACATACATATTTTTAAAGGATATAATCACCTAACCAAAATGAAACTGAAGATGGGCCAACATTGGGCCCGATTAGATGGGCCGGGTTGACCACCGCTAGGTTTAACACATATTTTGCCCAGGAAACTCATAGCGCTATTTTTAGGTTTTCTGCTCCATCTTCCCTCTCACCTTCACGCAGCGTTCTTCTTCGTAAGCAGTGCATTTTTTTTTGTGGTGTGAACAATGGCGTACGCTGCGATGAAGCCCACCAAGCCAGGCTTGGAGGAATCTCAGGAACAGATTCACAAGATTAGGATCACCCTATCTTCCAAGCACGTCAAAAATCTCGAGAAGGGTATGCGTCAATTCATTCAACTTTTCCTTTTTGTGCTTGTTGCAATCCTTATGCTTATGTTTCAACTTTGATGTTACTGTTAGTTTGTGCGGACTTAGTTCGCGGTGCAAAGGACAAGCGCCTCAGGGTTAAGGGACCAGTTAGGATGCCAACTAAGGTTCTTCACATCACTACAAGGAAATCCCCTTGCGGAGAAGGTATTTTACCTATTTTCTTGCTTTTTATTATTTTTATTCTGTGCTTCACTTGTTCCTTTTATTATGTGATTCTTATAGTGTTGCTTTTTCATTTTTAAACTGTAATTTGGGTTACCTCTGTGTATTTTCATTTTGTTTTGCTCCTATTTGTAATTCTTAATATGACTGCCCTTTAGCTTTTGTCCAGTCATGAAGATTCAATGGAAGTAGTGACTTAATAGTATTGCCTCTGGTAAAAAATGAAGAGCCCCAAATTAACTGGCTTATGCTGAATAAGCTTTTAAATTGTATATAAGTTGTAATACAGTACACGTGTTGTATCAATTATCCCATATGGTGAACGTATTAGTTCTGTAAAGGGGCATCCTTTATGAGCTCTTGGACTTGTCAATCCTTCTGGCTTTTGTAATGTTTGAAGGGGGTTAAGAAAAAGATTGGATGATGGAGGGTATTGAAGGGAAAGGGAACAGAAGTCGATGTTTGATTTTGTAATTAAGAGAAGATATTGTGCTACAGTATATTATGATCTTAAATCAGAACGATCTTCAATAAATTGTGATATTACACTATATGATAAATTAACTGTCCTATGCAAATGGCTCGCGGTTTTGTCATGTGTTATCTTATCTTGCAATTGATTTTGTGTGATTTGTGAGCATGGTCAATTTTTTTGCATCCCGAAACTGATTTCTGCTGGGGATAAAAGCTTTTATGTGTTGCTTTCTTGACTATAATTTTTTTTGTGTGGATTTCATGCGCTTTCTGTGTTTTTGAAACAATGATACCGATATGTTGCTTAGCCTGGTCATTTTGATTTTGATGTATTTGTGTTCAGTGTTTAGACTTTCTGAATGTTGTTTATTGATGAATGAGTGACACTGTCCCTTGTGTTCATGACACTGCTACTTGTTTTAGGTACCAACACATGGGACAGATTTGAACTCCGTGTGCACAAGAGAGTGATTGACCTCTACAGTTCCCCAGATGTTGTTAAGCAGATTACCTCGATCACAATTGAACCTGGTGTGGAGGTTGAGGTGACCATTGCAGACGCCTGATCTTGATCCAAATTTTAATTGTTATGCTTCCTAGTTATTTCACCATTATTATTCTGTATTTTGTAAGTTTTGATTACCTGACTGAGTTGGTTTGTTTTATCTAGTTTTACGGTTGTAGACATTGATGAAATACCAGAGAAATGTCACCTGAAGAAATTCTAGAAACTATTATATAGTTGTTTTGAAATTATTAAAAATCACTTTTTTCTGGACTCAAGCTATCATCATTATATCTTGTTACTTCCAGCAATTTTTCAAACCTAATACTAATGGTGAACTAGTTTGAGATATTCTTCAAAGTGAAAACGAAATAAAGGCAAAATGTTAATGGACATTGTATCGAGCGAATTAATTTCAATCAAAGGTTACCGATTTTTCCAAAAGAAAAAAAAATTAGCTTCTGAACTCAGTCGGATTTGTCGTTTAGTTTCGTTTCAATTAGCATTTTTAAAATTTGTTTGGATGAATAAATCAGATTTCCTTTAACTTCTGTTTTCACATTACCTTAACCATTATCTTTATTACTTATTTATCTTCCTAGGCATATCTGTATGGTTAAAAATTTTTTTTTTCTTGAATAAATATTGTGGGGGAATGAGCATTACAATGCAAAGCTTGACATTATCTTTCAATGTCTAAAGAAACATACTTTTTTATTTAATGTTTTCTTGAACAAGTATTTTTATTTGATTTAGAATTAGAAATACAATATCACCATGAACAGAAAAGTCAGTTACAGGTAGGAAGGGGTGATCCACACAAGCACTTGTTATGAAAATACGAATCCACCTCAAACTTCTGAAGTCTTCCTCCCTGTGGAATCTCACCACAAAGTCGATTATAGCTCACGTTGAACCCCTGCAGAAAATCTACTGCGGTCAAACCCACTGGAATCTTTCCGGTGATCTTATTGTGATTCAAATCCAACGATATCAAGCTGCTGGGAAACTCCACTTTGGATAAATCAAACGCCAACAAGTTCCTCGAAACGTCAACCATCTGCGTCGTTTTGTTGCTCCCAAAAAGCATTGAAGCATCGCCTTCCAGTTTGTTCCTCGAAAAGTCGATCCGCTGAGGGTCTATGTTGGCCAGGGAAGCCGGAATGGGCCCCGAAAGTTGGTTGTGGGACAGCACAATGCTTGGGCCAGGCCTCTTGAATGACCCAAAGGAATCCGGGATTGGGCCCGTGAGCCTGTTCCGGTCGAGGCGCAAGGACAACAGGTTGGGCAACCGGGAAAGCGAGCTTGGTATGGGGCCGGAGAGGTTATTAAAGGAAAGGTCGAGAAACTGGAGATTGGTGAGTTGGGCCAGAAAATCAGGCACTGGGCCGGAGATGTTGGTCCAGCTAATATAGAGCTCCTTGAGTTTAGTGAGCTTGGCGATGGTGGGCTGGATTGGGCCGGTGAGTTTAGGAAGCTTGTGGAACTCGAGAGTCTCCAGGTAAGGAAGGTCACCGACGGAGGGTGGTATTTGCCCTGAGAAATTGGTTTCGGGAACAGAGGATAAAATGACGAGGGAGGTGATGCGGTGCGTTTTGGGGTGGCACTCGACGCAGTACCATTGGCAGCAATCGGTGTCTGGGTTCCATGAAGCTAAAAGATAAGGGTTGTTGAAGTCCTTCTTGATTTGCAGCAACACTTTCTTGTCCTGTGGGTTGCACAGTTCAGACAATGCAACTGGGGAGAACAACAACAGCGTCAGAAACCATAATCTGAACACAGTTACCATTTTGGTTGTGGAGGAGATGTGGGAGAGCGTTGAGATTTATAGCATGCGGTGGAACAATTTAATAATGTTACTCCTATGATGTCTGGAGTGACGAAAGCCCCCAGATCTTAACACCATCTCATCTTCATCCATTGCTTTTATCATAATCCTTCGCCATATTTGTGCAGACACGGAACCCTATACTCAACTAAACTAACTTAACAAAATAAACTCATCAATTACCATTCTAATGCCAAAAACTTATAATCTTGTTTTCCCATGTGTCATTAAGCTTTTTCTTTTTAATACCGGTATTCATTTTTATTGATTACTATCACGTAATGAAAATTTAATTATTAACCAAAGAATAAATTTAAATTATGAACACAACTTCAGTGACATGTATGAGTTTAAACCTTCCTAAATATAAATATAGAAGGACTTTACTATAATTATGTTAAAACAATAATCTGAAGAACAAGTTAAAACAAGTAATCATTAACAAAAAGTTAAATCAAAGTAATAATGAATTAAGTATAACCAAATCGTGTATTCAACTTCAATCCTTGAAAAAGAATTATACATTCAAAGAAATAATTAACTATAAATAATAGAAACTAAATCAATCAAACAAATCAAGTGTTCTAATTAAAGGAATTCTTACATATTTTTATTAAAAAATTCACATAATATAAGGAGGAGTTTTATAAAATTAAATTAGATATATAATTTAATTTAAGAAAATATATAGATATTCTAATTTAAGAGTTTCCTAATCCTTGAGAAGCATAATTTTGATGGTAGGCAAGGTAGGGGAGGCACCAAGCTTAGGAGAAAAGGTAAATTATTATATTATTATTATTATTACTGGGTTGGTCTATGCCTAATGTGTGGACTAGCTGGATTAGTCAAAAAGAAACAAAGAGTATGAACTTGTTGAGTTGATATGCCAACTTGCATGAGTATCAACTATAATTGGGGGGGTCTGGCAGCTGTGGCAGCCAGTTGTCTTCATGGAAGACAAAATTTGTCAAAAGCAATTATTTTTAAAATGCTTATTTTCCTTTTCTAAAATTACATACTTATTATTGCAAACTTCAATTCATATTTTTAAAAACAAAATATAATTACATATTTCATCTAAAAGGGAATACAGTGTTAAAGTATATATATATATATATATATATATATATATATATATATATATATATATATATATATATATATATATATATATATATAATTAGAAGTCTATCAAATAGTCAAATCATAAATTAATCAAAACCAACACTTAATATAAACATATTATGTCATCAATGTGTTACTAATCACCATTTAGTTACTAATCATAACTAAAAATAATATTTACTTAATGAGAACAAGTATTATGTGTGTCATTTTATGTTAATTAAATAAAATGTTTGTTAATTTATTTTTGGGTCTTGCTAACCAATATTTTTAGAACACTGGTTAACTGTAATTAATATGCATTGAATCTTGTAAAAATTCATAATTAATTGTGATAATAAATAAAATTTGATCTAAGAATCATTAATGTAGTTTTATTATATTTAAAGGACAAAAATATCCTTAAACGTTGTACAACTGCATTTAATATTTTATTTGATGTTCATCATAAAAATTAAAAAAAAATTAAATAATAAAATAATTATATTTTAATGTTGTTAAAAATTAAAATATAATTAAACATAAAAAAATTAAATTAATATAAAAACCTACAAAAAATAATGATAAACATTTAAAAGTTAAAAAAAATTAAAGTATCAATTATTGAATATCTTTAGTCTAATTTGATAACCTTTTACAACATCTATGCTAACTCAACACAATTAAAAAACAAATAATATTTCAATATCTGACATTATTAGTTATAAATACATACCTTTAGCAATATAAAAAAAAAAAAATTACCTAAACTTTTAGTAGAGACCTTAAAAATTTTAAATTGCTTATTTTGTATCTTAAAAATTTGAAGGACAATTTTGTCTTTATAAAATTTGTTATGTGCATTTATATTATTTTAATTAATGGACTTAAATATTTCAACTATTAATGTAAACATAATAAAACTAATGCACATTAATTATTCCTTAACAAGTACCCTTAGAGTACTTGTTAGCATTCTCCTTTATTTTTTAATAAAGCACTTTCACCTTTTAATTTGATAAGAAGTATAATCATGTGGTGTATGCGTGGGTGAGTGGAGACGGGCAAATTTGTGTGTGAAGGGTTAATGTGTGTGCATATTGAGTTAAACTCGTGGGTCAGTTCTAATCAAAGATGATAAAGTGAGTCATTGACTATGGGTCAGTTCATCAAAATAAGGAAGATCGAGTTAAACTGGTAAACTTATTTTGATCTATCATATCTAGCTCGTCAAATTGACTTGTCAAAAGGGGTTAACCTAGCTTGACGGCTATCCCATTTTTTTAAAATTAATTTAAAAAATTAATTTTTTATATTATATTTTTATAAATTTATAAATATGTAATCCTATTGTAATTTAAATAATTAGCAATCGGGTTGAAATTTTTAACTTGCCAACTTGTTTTATTATGGCCTGTCTAGTTCGCCAAATTGGTAGGTCAAAGATGAGTCAGCTCGCTATCCCGCATTATTTTTTATTTTCTTAAATTAACAATTAAAATAAAAATAATTTACAATATTATATTTTTGTTAAAATACAAATATGTAATACTATTCTAATTTAAGACATTAACACTCACAAATTAATTTTCAATCATTAGTTGTAATAGACTAATTTAACATGCAAATGTAATTATTATTTGAATTATCCAATTAAAAATATTAATTAATCAATTGAAAGGTTAGAAATTATTTATATGATTAACTATGCTTTTAATATATATATATATATATATATATATATATATATATATATATATATATATATATATATATATTCTCCTCCTATTGAAGATTTTTTCTCTTAGTGACCAGATGACACACTAAGCATGGAGAGTATTTTTCACCTTCTTGAGTGGTTACATGACACTTTAGGAATGAAGAGTATTTTCCACCTTCTTGAGTGGTCATATGTCCTCCTCCTATTAGAGTGGATTTATGTCTTGAATTTCAAGCTAACCAAGTTAAAATCTCTAGGGTTTTGCATCTTTAAATTTGGAGACACCTTATTAGGCTATAAATAGAGATGTCTCCCCTGTTGTAAATTCACTTTGAGATTAATAAAGTTATGCTACCAAATTATTTATTGTCACATGCTTGTCTCCAAAGTCCGAGCTAGAGCATCTCATGTGGTCTCCTCTAGCAATCTTTCCTTGAGTGTTGGTCCTACTTCACTTGAGAGCACCAAAACACACAATTCTCACCATCAAACCATAGAAACCAAGAGCACCTTTGCCTCCGTTCAAGTCTTCCACACGTGTACTTTTCTCCATGGATTCATCTTCTAGATTTGGAGCGTCCTAGCTTGAGAAAGGAGCCATCAAACTCATTCTAAAAATGGGATAATATGAATTAACTCATCGTATTAAAGGTTTGCACCTCACTTATATAATATGAAATTGCTACAATTCGATAACAGGTGAAACAAAATGTCCAAGAAAGTTCGCTAGAATAGGTTCTAACTTGGTTCCGATACCATGTTAGAAGTGGACTTTAAGCCTAACTCAACCCCACAAAACTAGATTATAAGGTGAGGTTTGCACCCCACTTATATAGTATGAAATTGTCTTATCTCTAGTTAATGTGGGACTTCCAACATGACCTATCCTGTAAAAAAGAAGGGCGACTTTCCTCTTTTTTTAAACTTTGTTTTATTTATTTATTAATTTTGTATTTTTAAAATTATTATTATTATATGTATATATATTAAAAACCTTTTTAATTGTGAACATTTTTAAAATTTTTAATTGACATTAATTTTTTTAATCAAATCAATTAAATTATTTTATTAAAATTAATCATTCATATTTAATATGTATAATAACCCTTTAGATACCAATCTACAAAATAAAAAAAATTATTAATTATTAAAATAATCATTATTATAAATAAAAAATTAATTATTATATTGTTTTGTATTTTAATTTTTAATTTAAAAAAAATCAAAATAACATATGAACCTGCTTTATCTATAACAAACCAGTCCGCTTAGAAGATTAAACCAAAAGAACTAAAATCACTGATTAAAAACTCCAATTGGCGAGTCAAGTGACAAGTTCACCCGCAATCAAAATCCAATTTCACATCCTGCCTTTCTAACCATCAATACACATTTGAATATATATTTGGACAAAATACTTTAATATTTATATCTTTCATTATCTTTTATTTTCTCTTTTTCTTTAAGAATGTAAAAGTTAATTTTATTAAACTCATTTTATCCTTATAAAAATTATCAAATAGTAACCAATCCTGAAGAATATTTTCCTGCACATATTCACTACTTGTGAGAGAGAATGTGGCAATATTGCACAACTAATGTACAAATTATAACTTTTTTTCTTCCAAAAAATCTACAAACCAAACTGTACAAATTACTAGGTTCCAAGCATATAAATAAGTAAACAGATATTATAAAGTAATTGACGGTGATATTTTTTACATCAATAATCCTGATAACAAAAATTAATTATATTATTGTATATAACCATATATCATTAAATTAGTATACAATAATTTGATAACCTTCTAATTACATTCAATTTACTAAGGAGATGAATGGCAAAGTCATAAAAGGTGGCGGAAAAAGCGGCGCAGCTGCAGCAGTTGTAGAAAGAGAGTGAGCACCATTTTTTTTTTCTGAAAAATAAGAATTATTTCAAATTAGGACTGAATTATAATTTGGAGAGAAAGCTTTACTGCTATTTGTTTATTCATAATTTAATAGAATTTGCATATAGGAAAATTATTTTTTTAAAAGAACCAATTAAATGATCTATGTGCACATAAGAAAATTAATTTTTAAAAAGATGCTGATGTTGTTATTTCAATAACGTTTTTGGTGAGTGACTCTCTCAAGAGAGTAAATACTAATCTCATTGTTTTTGGTGAGTGACTCTCTCAAGAGAGTAAATACTAATCTCATTATTTATTATGATCTTATCTGTAAGACTTATCTCATTTTTTTTTTCTTTTTTCCATAAGCACAAAATTGGTAAGTAACAAACTTTGTAAGAATATGAATTCATTCGTCTTCTACTTCATTTCATTGGGTGCAGCAAATTTTGGGTCACTCCAGTATGATAAAATTATAGGGACAAAGATAAAAAAAAATTATGACAATTACTATGAATAAACTACATGATTCTTAAATATTTAAAAAGGTTTATGTAACGGTCCTAAGTGGTGATGTGTGGGTCAGACACTTGATTATTAGGTATTTGTGTTCATAGATGACTATTTTTTCAGAAGAAAATTTTTGGTAACTTGCTTGTTTTCTACTAATGTCTAGGTATACTATTATTTCGTATTATAATGATTAATTCTAATAATGTTATTTTAATAGATTTGAGATTGAAATATTTGCATTGTTTGTGAGAATGAAAACATAATTTGAAACAAAAGAATTTTCATTCTTAACCATTTGATGTCTATACCATTTGATCTCTATCGGGAATATTATTTCAGATCACGAATACAATTAAGAGCATTTATTTCATAAAGTTTAATTAAATTAATTAGAGTTAAATATATTTTTGGTCCCTTAACTTTAAAAAAAAATTGAATTAGTCTCTATTCGAAACTTTTGACCAATTTAATTTCTTCAACTTTAGAAATGCGTGACACCAGTGCAGAAAGGACTTTCTGCCCCGGTTATTTTCCACATTTTACCTCGGATCTGGAACCGAGGCATATTGGGGCGAGGCCAAAAGGTACATCTTTTGGCCTCGGTTATCACCCGAAACCATAGACCCAGTTTTTTGCCCCGGTCTTGGTAAGAACCGAGGCATATTCCTTTACTCGTCAGGCCCGTGCTGGAGCTCGCAGAGCTTCTTGCTCTTCACCATCTCCATGTCAATCTCTTGCTCTTCTTGCTCACTCGTTACGGTGACATTCAATCTCTCTCAGCCTCCTACCCCACGCTCCA
>Ga0209589_1007545_pt1 | contig 17433 bp, 7 predicted proteins | sample CowpeawhiteBW_FD_187525 | JGI IMG/M metagenome (GOLD analysis project Ga0209589, IMG submission 187525) | Root nodule microbial communities of legume samples collected from California USA - Cow pea white BW (SPAdes) (version 2) | ecosystem: Host-associated > Plants > Roots > Nodule | place: USA...
ATATATCCAATTTAAAAAATTAAGTATTATTTATATTTATTTATATTCAATACAAGAATTTCATCAAAGTTAATTTATAAAATCAAATATGCCTGTATACAGTCTATGAAAGACTTTCATCAAAATTCAAATAATACATATGACCAATAAATCTTTAAGACTTGGACGGATCAAAATAAATAAATTGAACTTAGGTTTTGATAGAGATATGGTTAATATCTTATGATTATGGTCATGATATTTTATTTTATTTTTATTATTATCAAATATTTTGTTTTATGATGATATATATTAGATTTTACTTTTTCCTTTATATCATGGGATATTGTATTTTATATAAGTTTCTAATAGATTAATATGAACATGAAAACTTTTCATTGAGTTGTTCTTCATCAAACACCACCTCTTGTGGATATTTGTGTGTATTTTTTTTCTCATGACTTATATATATATCTAACATAGTATCAGAGTTATTATTTAAAATGTTTATCATAGCGAGATTTCTTAGACATTTTGTTCCACCCGCTATCTCAGGTTGTTATCGGACCACCAATTTCTAGCCTCACGAACTAGATGTATATATATCTCAACATGAGAGGATGTGTTGGAAGTCCACGTCGACTAGAGATAAGATAATTTGATAGTATATAAGAAAGGTGAAAACCTCATTTTACAAAATTGGTTGTGTGAAATTGAATTAGACTTAAAGTCCAATTCTTAACATGAAATCAGAGCTAATTGCTACTTCATTCTCTCACTAATAGATCAATATGAAAAACATCTCATTGCTTATACATATATATTAGTTTCAAATAACTAAACCGAACTAAACTTAAACAAATTTAACTATTTAAAAATAAAGAAGTTTAGTCAACTGCTACATCCTTTGAATAATGTTTGCATTGTTTTAATATGTGATTCCAACGCTTATCTATGATGGGAAATAAGTTTATATATGAGAATAGTTTTATATTCTGATTTGTTATTATGTATATAATAATTGTAGTTTCACATGAAATTTATTCCTGGGAACCATTGAGTAAATTCAATGCGATACAAATTTGTAGTATATTGTTTTGTTTTCTATAACCTCATTGAGTTTTATTATATAATTTATTGCTGTAGAATTTATCTTGTTTCTTAAACTTATGATAAATTAAGCATCGATCGTAATGAGTGGTTGTAGATTTTTATTCTTAAATTTATGATAAATTAAGCATCATAACGAGTGGTTGTAGATTTCTAAAAAACGAAGCATTAGCCTAAAATAGGGTTTGAGAAAGTATAAAAGAGCCCAAAACCATGAACGAAGAACTCACTCCTTCACACCAAACCCTCCACGGCACAACAAGAAAAAAAGAAAAAAAAGAAAAAATCCTCTATCGCAAGAATGAATTCGTCAGCACTATGTTCCTTTGTTGTGGCCGTGTGTCTGGTGATGGTTTCCTATTCTCCCATGGCAGCAAACGGACAGGGGTTGGCTGAAAAAACATGCATGGAAAACTTGGAGTACAAGGACGCGTGCTTGATGCTGCTAAAGCAAGCTGATCCAAAGATCGTGAATGCAAAAACCGCGGACGAATTGGCTCAGGCAACCCTAGAATGGGCGGTGGCGAAGTCACAAGACGCTCAAGCCTTCTTGAAGGGATTGTCTCAGGTGGATAACAACAAAGCCATAGTGCAATGTGCGAACTTCGACTACGATGGAGTGGTTGCGTCCTTCAAGAGCGCCTTGGAAGGGTTGAAAGATGATCCTCAAACCGCTAGCTATGACGCCAAAGTTGCCGGTGATGGACCTACTGGTTGTGACAGAGGCTTGGCTTCTCAAAATATTAACAACCCTGCTATTACTGCTCTTAACCAACAGATTTTCACCCTCAGCAACTTGGCCTTCAAAATCATCTGTAAAATCAAGACTGATTAAGTCAATTCGTCACTTCAACTTGTAACGGCAATGCATGCGTTCGTACATGCTCGCGGTGTCGTTTCTCATTTTTTGTCTCCTTTGGTGTGTAGGGGAAGTGATTTATAAAATCAAACTTATTTCTTCTATTCAATGTTTACTTCTGCTTCATCTTCCTTCGTATTTTTATATTTATACTTAAACTAAACTACATTTAAAGAAGCGAGATAACTAAGAAAAAAAACATTCTTAAAAGGATTAAAATTATTCTTTTTTATAAAATATAAACCCCGACATTTGACATGGTACCAAGAAAAAAGAAAATTAAAAAGAAACTAACTAAATATATGAAGAGAAAGTGATAAATAGATTTCGTTAGATAATTCACTAATAAAATAACTATAAATATCTATGTTTGGAGATTTCATGCTATGCAAGATAAATTTAAGAAAGTTTGGAGACTGTAGTGTGGGTTTATCGTAATAGCACAGTAGGTTGTTGAAGTATATCGAAGCTCTATTTTTTTATTAAGAATGTTGCTTAAATATTATTCTAAGGACTCTCTAGGGAGTCTTACTTTTGTATAGAGCTGTCAAAGTGTGTCAGAATTTGTAGGTCAACTTGGTCCACCACAGATTTGGATTAGATTGGGTTGAAATTTTTTTACTAATGTCAGTACGGGTCAATTTTTGACTCAGCTCACCCAGGTTGAACCTGTGATAAGCCAGGTTGGTGTATGGTCACACACATTATGTTGAGCTTTGCAATGTTGGACTGTTTTTTAACCAAACACAGTAGTGAGTTGGCAAATGAAAACCTAACTTCAACTTCAAATAGATGAGGATAAAGAAGATGCTTCAAGAGATGAAAATGTTGTGGATTTATCCATTCAAGACTCTAATATTATATAATGTTATAGTGGATAAGTGACAAGAAAACTTTGATCTTAAATAGTATTTTTTTTTTAATTTTGGTTTGTATTGGAGTTTAACATCATTTTGGATTTTATTTAGATTATATTGAAGTTTATTTAAATTTTAATCTGAATTATAATTTATGACTTAAGAAAAAAAACTTATATTTTATTTTAATTAAGTGGACTAGTGAGTCAACCCATTTAACCCATCAATTCGTGGTGGGCCGGACCGGGTATGAAATTTTTTGGCTCGCTTGTAAGTGAGCCGAATTGGATTGACCCACTAAGTGACCAACCCGTGGTGGATCAGGTCGCCCCGGATCAGACGGCCGATTTTGACAGCTCTACTTTTGTATGTGAAAGTTATATTGTTATCTTTGAAAGATTTTGAAGATGCACGACATCTTTCTTTCATCTCTTTGTAAATAAATTAGAATACCCTTCACTTGTTCTATCATTAATTTAAATTAACTATTTATCGATAAAAATAATTAAGAAACACAACCACCAAATGTATACACAAGTTTCCCGATTGAAATAAACATAATTAGCTGAAAGATGACATTATTTTTGTGAGTATAGGTATAGGTATTACCTAACCTAAAAATATTAAAATACACAAGTCTTTCTATAATTTTCATATGGAAAGAGATTTTAATAGGGTTATCATTATTCAAGTCTACATAAAAAAAAACTAGTATCACTGAATAAATATAATTATATTTTGTATGATTTAAAATTTCTAAATCTAAGAAGTATTTGAGAGAACTGATATTATTATTTGGTATAATTGATGGCAGGTAGGCCTCTTCTACCAAGTGATTATTTTAAAACTTTAATCGTTTAAATTTCTTTATTAATTTTAGGCTGGATGCAAGGTCTTAACTATTATTTTGTCATTTTGAAATATACGTATCATTATTGAAGATAAAATATTAAAAAGTACAATACTTTGTTTACGTTTAAAATATTTTCCTTTTGTTTTTGACAATATCATATTGATAGTCATTATTTATTTTTCTTCTATTCTGCGTATATCTAATACGTTTTTATTCTTTCCTGAGCGAGGTATTTGAACGGAATATTTCTCAACAATAATTTAAATATTGATGAAAAAAAAAGAAGAAGCTAAAACTTGAGAAGTGTGGCTAACCTTGTTGTAAAGTGTAAGATTTGGTATTTTGATAGTTATCCAAAGAAATGATGCAACTACCAAATCTTACATCATTTTCTAATTATATTATGATTGAAAGCATAAGGTTCAAACATTGTTCTCCATGACATCAAATTCAGATGCACATCACATTCAATACTTATCCTTTTGCAGCTTATATCATGACTCTAACGCATTTTTTATTTCATTGGACCCAATTTGTCAAACAGTTACCATCTTTTACTCAAGTTTTATGATAGCCTCTCATTAATGTAACTTATCCAAAATTAAAAAATTAAATAAAAAAGACGTATCTTTCTTTTCTCAAAGTAAAAGGATAAAAGGTCTTATCCCAAGATCCAAACACGCGTGGATCCAAAACCCACCCGTGCTGTTTACCCAAATTAGTTGATAACTTCGCAATCCAATCACCACCACCAAACTCGAAACCCTTTCATAAAAAATTATGAACAAATTAGGGTTTTTGCAGCCATATATATATTCTGTCTTTCAACGTTATGTATTGTTTTTTCATCGATAAATATTAATCGTTAATTTTATTAATAAACTTCTTTTTGAACGTTAATATTGTCGATGTTCTAAACAACAATTTTAACCTCTCTTATTCAAACCAAAATAATGTATAACACACCCACTACAAAATACGCACGTCATGAGATGTAAATAAATACAAGAAAATACACTTTGTATGTCGTTATTGTATTTCATAAGATCATGCATATAACCTATTGTTTCGAGAAAAAAAAATACACATTTGTTTGTTTTAATGAAAATTGATAGAAAGTATATTTTTTCTATGTTGCAATAATCTCTCATTGTTTTATGTTGATAAACAAATATAAGTTCTTAAAAACATGTTGTTATATTTCTATAATATATGTAAACATAAAAGATTTATCAGATGATATTATTAGAGCATCTATCAGAACAATGGTAAGATAAGAAAACAGCACATCATGAACTTGTCATCAAATTGATGAAAAAAAAAACCGTAAATAATAGAAAAAGTATTTTCACATACAAGACGGCGTTTTTATTGTTTATATTCATAAATCATTTTCAACTTATTTAAATTAATTGTTTTGGCTGATTTTAGAAAATAGTTTGTAATTGGTATAAAACCGTTTAATTATCTTTCTTTTTCAATTATGTAAACAATTTACATATGGCACTTGTTTAAGAAAATTATAACTAAATTGTTCAATTATGTAAAGTTTTAGAAGAACTTAATCTTGGTACACTACTAGACTAGTTGACTAGAAATCTAAAGACTTTCTGATCCGAGGTTTGGATTTGCGTCAGTAGAGAGGGCATCTGATCCACATATTTTAGGCCCAGAAAAAGTTCACGATACTACAAATTCTACGTAAAAAAAAATTATGGGGCTAAAATAACAACAAAAGACTCGTGGATGAGAACTAATTGGTAGTTTATTGTTTTTTTAATTACTTGATGGACCTCATCTTGATAGAGCGGGTTAATTTGGTCTTTACATTTAAATTTTTTTTAATTGTGTGCTAACTTTTGAAAAAGTGACTTAATTAATTTTTTTCAGGAAAAAAATTTATTAATTAGATGTTAAATGTTAATATATGTTATTTATTTATTTATTTATTAATTAATTTTTGAAAACAATTTTGTTGCAATGTGTGAGGTCCTTGGTGTTGTGTCACAAGTGTCATTGTTTTTACAATTTAATTCCTTCATACTTCAGTTCATTTGGCCCCTACTTATACGTTTATTTAATTCAATTTTATTTTTTTTTATTTGGTTCCCCAATTTAAGATCAAATTTATTAATTGAATAAATGTTATATTAATATTTTTTTATTAAAAACGACTTTTTAACATATTACATTACTGTATATTATTAACTCATGTTTTATCGATCATTAATTTTTTTCTTTAAAATAGAACAATATTGTTTCTCCAATTTGAGATCAAATTTATGATCTGTATGAATGTTATGTTAATATTTTTTTTATTAAAAATGACTTTTTAATATATTATATTATTGTATATTATTAACCCAAATGTGTGTTAATCATTTCTTTTACCATTAAATTTTAATATAAATATCAGTACTTAATTTTGTAAAAATATTTATACTTAATTAATTTTAATCATATAAAAAACATGGGTTAAAAAAAACATATTTTAATTATTAAAAAAAATGGACAAAATTAAATCAAAGAGACATAAGTATGAAGTAGATTAAATCAAAGATACATAAGTAGAGACTGATTTGAAATCAAGACAATGACATTTGGATGTAATGTGACATTGCCCTTCCAATTTTATTTTTTTTAGTCTTAATTTGTGAAAATTAATGTAATTTGATCATAATTTTTGAAAAATTCATGCAAGTTGGTCATTTTTGTTAATTTTTTTAAAATGGATAATGTACTATATTATGTGGATAGGATTGACATGAACTAGTACCTAGCTTTAGCCGTTAAGCACTTGAATCTAACTTGTCACTTATATTACTAATTTGAACAGTTTAAACAGTTAACTATACGAAAAGGCAACACGTACATAGGCGGCTAAAGTTATATACCAGTAAAGGCCACCTACCCCAAACTTAGGATATAACAGTTGAGCTCTAGAGTCAAAATGAAAGCTTGGGCCTTGACTAGGCCCATATGAGCCCAATAGAAACCCAGTCCATAAGCAAAGTAAAAGATGATTAATGTTCTACAAATACATGTGGATCCCAACAATTAAAGATACGCAATTCATTAATACTATAAAATCTGATATTTTACTTTCAGAGTTTTTGCTGACTTGATTGTTGGAGTCCTTTCTGCAGGTAGCCTCCAAAATGTTCTACCCGACAAAAGGATGTGAAGACACGTCAAATAAGACTAAAGAGTACCCATCTAAGAAATTCCAAAATTAGAGTAAGATAATATTGAGCATCATAATAATCTATTAACTAAATCAATAAAACGAATCATCCTTATTAACATTAATCACGATCAAATTGTCTCAATTTTTACAAACAAAAATCAAATTAAAATTAAAAAATTTGAAAAACTCAACTTAACATTTTTTTAAAAATATAAGAACCACATAAAATAATTAAATCTAGAATTTTATACCACCTCTAATTTAACAAAATTCTGCTTTGTCGTAACACATGTAGGAAAAGACCTTGGCATGTTTAGAGAAGGCCTGAAAGCACGCAGCGGGTGATGTCACATTGTACCAAAGTAAAATGAAAATAGAATAATGAAAGGAATATGAAGAAAGAAAATGATTTTGAGATACTTATATTATTCCCTCTCATTTTCTTACGTTGTTGCGATCAGAGATGTAAAAGTGATGGTGATGTTTGCCGTTTGGGTTTGGTACTTCTGACGAGACGTAAACCTTAATCTCACGTAAACTCATTCTCATCACTATTATACCATTATTTTTTCTATAACCCACTATTTTAGCATTTCTTTTGCCCAATGTATTATAATAATTTCGCAATCTTCAAAGAGATAAATATTATGCACCTAGCATCTACCTATAGTACCCTCAATTTTCAATCATTTTTATTCACTAATTTACACCAACACTATTTTTGTCCTTTTTCATGTAACATAGTGGAGGTTGCTTTTCGCAATTGATGCTTCATGCTTTGGGTTCTAGCTGCTTCAACGTTTTTCATGCACTACTTACTACATTTTGCATATTTTCAGCCTTTTCAAAGTTAAACCTGGTATCGATTAATTAAAGTTTAAGTAGTTCAGTATAATTCCACATTTAAACACACCTATAAATTACAAACATTGTACATTGAGTTATTAATCTAATGGATGCAAAATTCATGACAATACTTGCACGTTTTGCTTACCACGAATATGAATCACTGTCAACGGAAACACTGAATCCAACAAATATGATTCATTTAATAAACTCATTTATATGGAAAAAGATTCAGTACGAGGAGCAACTATATATAGTAAATAAACCAACACATACACTAACGAGAAACAACAATTCAAATACAACAATCATAAGATAGCAAATTATGAATTAAAAATGATTTTTCCAATTTACAAGAATATATGAAAAGTGGTTATATTTTTAATACTAATATTTTTAATCTCGAAATAAAAGTTCACATACATAAATTAGTCGATTAAAATAAAATAAAAAATACATACACGAGAAACCTAAAATCAAATAATAGTACAAAACTTATTTTTCTAACCACAAATCTCCATTTGATTATCTCAAGAATCAAATAAAGAATCATTTGTCACAAATTTGTTTGATTTATCCTGAGGAAGTGTTGATTGTTAAGTGCTGATCTGATGTTAGATATGTATAAGTTATGAGAAGAAAAAAATACTAACAAATATTCACAAGACCACAAAAGGTGTTTGATAAAGAGTATCTCAATGAGAGCTTTTATACTGATTTATTAGAAACTTGTCCAATATAATACAAAATCCCATGATATAAGAAGAAAAGAACAACCTAATGTACCATCATAAAACATAACATTTGATAATAATAAAATAGAATAAAAAATATAATATCTCTATCAAAACGGACATGAATATTGTAAAGGCTCAACTTGAACGTAACAATCAGAAAAGCATATCATCAAGTTGACTTGTAGAAAAAACATAGAAAAGGTAGGAACTTGAGAAGGCCGAGACTACGAGAAGAAAAAATACTCACAAATACCCACAAGAAATGTTTGATAAATAACATCTCAATGAGAACTTTCATATTAATTTATTAAAAAATCGTCCAATATATAAAATACAAAAAATCACTATATAAAAAAAGATAATCTAATATATAATACCATAAAATAGAATATTTAATAATAATAAAATAGAATAAAAGATAGAATATCTTTGTTAATTGACCATGACATTAAAACAATATACATGGAAGATGTTTTCATTGGAGTGAGGAAAGTCCTAGAAAAATATTACTCTCGGATTGTATTTCATTCACTTAAGCTATACACATCCATGCACACATGATATATGTGCACATAAAGTTTGGTCCTACATGGATGACTCGTAATAAGTGGTTGCATGATCCTGTTATAAAAATCCACATGTAATTTATTTGGTTCATAAAACACGTTGAACTTGAGAGTCAAATCCTCGATAAAATAATTCAGAATATCTTCTAAATATTTTTTTTGTTTTTAATTTATATCACCTATAAGCTTATAAATTAGTTTATTTTCTCTTTTTTTATTCTCTTTTAACGAAGCCTAAGTTTCTAAAGAGTATATTTCCCATAGCACCCACCACGTAATGACTTCAACTTGTATGACTAAATATTTCTAATTATTTTATGGCCATAAATTCCAATATAATTATTATAGTTTTCATAAAAAATTGAAATAAACTCACGCCGTCATTTATTTTTTTTGCAAATACAATTTGTGGCTTGCCAATGCCAGTTGCCTTCATTGAATAAAGACATCAAGTCAAAATTCAATGTCTATGAAGGGATTGAATTAATATCTCAATTATTGTCGTTGATTTTGCCGTAATAGTAGAACATAATTGCAACAAATAATACCTCTACTAATCTGGTCCAAATTTTGATTTATTCAATATTACGCTTGAAACGTATAACAAACATACGTTATACAGAGTCCAAAGTCCGATCAAAACCAATTATATTATGACAAATTGATTATTAAACGTTGGTAAAGTCCTGCACCAACTATTGCAAATGTTCGTGACTAATATTCCTTCACACCACTATGACATGACAGAGCCCAAGGATATAAGAAAAGTAAGACAACATAACCTAAACGTAACAACAAACAATTACAGGAATAAAACATGAAAAACTATCTATGTCATATACTTCTTCATACTATATTATATTCTTGCATACCACCATGATGTATGACTTTAAAACACAACATTAATCAAACTATATAAATCTTGCAAGACATGTTTCTATAGGTTTGGTGAAAATAATTTAAATTAAACAAGAATGAAAATGTTATTTAAAAAATTATAAATTAAAAAGTGAGTATTTACTTTTTTTTTCTTTATAAATATTCTTCTCTTTAAATTTCTAAGACATTTTTTCGTAGAAGATTTATGTTAAGTTTTATTTTGAACTTTGACATTCCAATTAGGTTGACATTCAAAGGTTCGACAATTATAAGTCATACTGTGAAAAAAGATATTTAAAAATAGAAAAAATCATTACGGCAATATTTTATTCTAATAATATATAAAAATAAAACTTGGCTGTATCTATCTTAAATATTTTATCTCTTTTTTATTTGTGTATAGCTTCAATGGAATTAAGTATTTCTTTTGTTTGGCCCTTTAAGTTTGTGTTGTTTTTGACTTGTCCACATCGGTTCATGGCACTCTGATGATATAAAATATGAAAAAGGAATAGCGAATTCATGCCGCATACGTTAAATAACAAACAACAACTGGTTTAATTTAATGGCTTTAACTGCATACCTGTTTATTGTATTCATACTGATATCCTCTTTAATTTAATAATTATTATTTAGTAAAGATTAGAATTCAAAGTCAGTTCAACTGTTTACAGAGTGCATGTTGAACATTTTTGGTTAATTAGGGGCAAACTTTTATGTTATTAAAGTATAGTAAATTCATTATATGACTCTTTGTGTACTCTTGTCTAATGTTGGTTTATGGTTAAGTAATATTGTTTTTTTTTTCAGATTTGATTACATATTATTTTTAAATTATTATCTTATTTTAACTAAAATTTGTTTTTAACATATTGAAAACTTTATATTAAATCATCAAAGTCTGACATTTAAAACATTTGAAGACATAAAAAAGCATTTAACATTACATTAAAATCGATGATTGGACTTTATTGAAACAAACAGATTGTTTCATTTAATACAAACTTCATTTCTATCTTGTTCCTTTTTATTTTTTGGGAACAAATCTCAATTTCTATAGCATTATTTTAACTTGGAGTCGTCAACCTATGCTAACTTAGGAATGACAATCGATCAACATGAAACTTATTATCCAGAGAATTCACGTTATTACTAGCTATCTGTAAAAATATTACTAGATTTTTTTTTCCTTAGTTTTAAATTAAATAATTTAAATCAAGTATTTAAAATTTAAATCAAGTAAAAATTTAATTTTAAAATACAATTGCACATTAAATATTAATGTAAATATAGAACTAATCTTTCTAATTTAACTTTAAAAATTAATCCTTTTATAAATAACTACAATATCACATACCGTTTCACACATCCAAATAAAGATATAAATATATAAAATCAAATTTCAAACAAATTTTAAAAAATAATATTTTCTTATTAATAATTTTATTTGTATTATTTAATTTTTTTATAAGATATTCAAATAAAAATTATTAACAGTAATTACTAAATACACGTGTTGACAATAAGTAGATAATTAAAATATCTATACTCATTATTCATAAATATTTATTGAATATATCTTATATCAATTTTACTCAAAAACATGAAGAATTTTTTTTTATCTCTTTTGGTTGCGGACAACAAAAACGTTCAAAAGTAAATACATAATGTTGATTTTGACACTACATTTTACCTTGTGAGTTTCCTTATATTAGTAGAGACCTTAGATGTATCAGGGGTTTTGGACCTCTCATTCTTTCTACACAAATATAAATTACTATAAAAATGCACATATATTTATTTTTATTAACACTTTCGTCATATTTATCATTAGTTATCTTAATGATTATATCAATTTACAAAATAAAAAATTATTGATTATACTAAAATAGTTATTATTATGAATAAAAAATTATAATTGATCTCTAAACTAGTTTCTAAAATTTAGTTACCAAAGGATTGGTCACTCAACATTAACTACCAATATTTTTGCTATTAAAGGAATTAATTTCTAAATTAATATTTAATTAATTAGTGACTAATTTAATGACCAATTATAATTTTTTATCATAATAGTGACTATTTTAGTAATCAATAGTTTTTTATTTTATAAATTACTCACTACAATGACTGGTAACTTTTGATCACTATAATTCGTTGTTAATGAGAAATTTTCTTATAGTATATTATATATTACTGCAAATATTCGAACAAGCCAAACTACTAAAATTACAAAATTGAGTTTTTATAAAAATTTAATGTATTATTCTGGATAAAAAAATGGAGAAAGGTAGAAAATAAAATGTATCAAAAGTCAAATAAAGATATAGTAAGAGTATAAATGTGATTAAAAAAATATGAGTATTAGATATCTTGAGTAAATGTTCTTGCTTGTATATAGCATTGGAGTAATTCCAGGTCATGTGAATTTTATTGAATAATTGGTACTTCCTAGCTATAAAATCATTGATGAAAACATGTAAATGAATAATATGTTGAACCCTTCTTAATAATTATTTTATCAATTTGAGAATTTTGTAGTTGTCTTAAGGTTGAGAATTTTTGTAGCATATAATATATTATGGAGTAGATCTTTAATAAACAAGTGGTGATGTTGTGTTTTCTTATGAGGACCAACTAAATATTTCATTATAAACATCATGCACAAAAATTGCATTACAGACATTTTAAATACTTGTTTGTATATTTATTCTTATGAAAATGATATGTTTGGTTTTCTTTTTCCTTTTTTAAATATATAAACCATATGTTTGGATATTTACATACATAGATAAATGTGACTAATTTAAGAATTTAAACTAAATGAATTAATCTGTTTAAAGTGATAATCTAGTTGCATCAAATATAAATCTAATTAATTAAATTTGACGACAAATAGTTTAATATTAAATTTATTATCATAAATTAGTAAATCGAAACCAAGAAAATAATTACTATTCATGAAGTTCTATAATAATGTTGATATGATTCTTGTTATTATTGATTTAATGTAAGATAATTATATTACAAATATTATACACTTTTCAATAATAGAGAGTTATATGTGATATTTTTGATAAAATTACACTCTTCAAGAGTTACAATTTTGAAAAGAAAAGACTATACATTTTCAGACATCCAAATCCAACCAATTGAATTTTTTTATCTGGTTAATTTTTATTTGGATGGTAAAAGATATTAACAAATTTATACCAATCCAAATTATTAAAAGTTGGTTAATTCGAGTTTTATGTTCTCATTTATCCAAGTCGAACTAAGTCATAAACACCCCAATGCAATATGAGAAACTGCCCATCTTGTTGATATAATGTTAGAGATCACAATGTGGTTTAACATTTAGTACGATGTAACAAAAACAATTCCATTTGAATAGTCGAGACACTTTATTTTATCACTCTGTTTCTTAGCATTGATTTTTAATATATTTTTCATAAACTGAAATTTTGTATAAAAATTTTAAAAATTGAAAAAAGTGATATTTCTTAATATTCTCACTCATAATTTTGTATCTTTAATAAACTTAAAAAATGATAAAGAAAAAATACCTACAACATATTTTATTAAAAAATATCTAAAAAAAATATCTACAACATATTTTATTTTATGATTTAAATTAACTGCGGTTGGACACGATAACCCAGCTTTCGCTTTCCGTTTTCATATGGAAAAAGGTTAGTTAAACTGGTTCTATATAGTACATGAAATTATAATAGCCAAGGAGCGTGTAACAATTGTTTGAAGTCAAATAGTGAATGAGATAAGAAAAGACAAAAACCCAACCCTGACATTGTAATTAGTTAAAACTATATTATTCTAACGGTAAATAACTTGTCTGAAAGCATAGGTGGCTGAGAACAAAAAGTTAGTTTCCTGGGAAGAGGTTTTGTAAAAGATATTGGTTTCTTCATCTTTGCGTGGATTGTTGACAAAAAATTTACATCAAATCGATCCATTGAGTTGAGAATCTGGAATAATCTCATCTTCAAACCTAAATGCTGCTTTGTCTTTATCATCTCTAAACTAAGCTTCAAAATGTTGCCTTGTACCACTCATACTTTCTATCTACCTTTATCATCACCCACCCGCATTTCAATCCCCACTTTTCAATTTTTTTTTAGCAGCAACAAATATTTTAACCCACAAAAAAATTCACTCAATTCCAATTCTTTCTTTTTGAGAACCAACTTTAGTTTAATTAAAATAAAGTAAAATAAAAACAGAAGAAAAACCTGTTCTTTCTTTCACAAAAGAAAGAGAAAAAATAGTATAAAAACAAAGGCTGTGCTGTGTACTCCACGTCAACCAGGTGGTGGAGGTGGAGGAGGATAACTACTCGTATCTGACCATGACGAAGGTGGAAACTCTGACCCGCTACCGCTGTCCCCTCCGCCGTGATGCTGTTGCCCCGGCGGCCGGAAAACTCCCATCTGCTGGCTGGAAAACAGAGGAAAGGAAGCAGAGGATGGTGCATACGCAGGCGGTAGCGGCAACAACGACGACGATGAAGAAGATTGAAGCGCTGCCATTTGCGAATCATAGAACCACTGATCGAGTCCATGGAACTCCCCTGTGCTCCGCAGAAGCTGAGAATAACCCCAATAGTCTCTAAGCAAATCAGGGGAGCTCTGAAACGGCGCCCCCTGCATCACCGTCGGAGAATAACCGGTCACCGCGGGAACATCACCGGAGCCTGCGAGTGAGGTGGCCGGAAAATCGGGAAGGTGAGGAGGTCGCACCGCGGTAACGTTTTCTGGGAAGTTGAGTTTGGCTCTGTTACCTCTGAACCTCAATGCGGCTTCATCGTAGGCTCTGGCAGCAGCCTCGGCGGTGTCGAAGGTGCCGAGCCACACTCTCGCCGCTTTTTGAGGATCGCGAATCTCCGCCGCCCATTTCCCCCACGGTCTCTGCCTCACCCCTCTGTATCTCCTCCTCCTCTCGCCGCTTTCTTCCCGTGACGCACTCTGTGACGAAGCACCCTCACCCCCACTCGCGGCAGCACCAGTGTCATCTTCACGCGCTCTTTTCTGCCCAACCGAGCCCGAGCCCGAGCCCGAGCCCAAGAGAGGAGGCCCAGGAGAAGAAGACAAACCCGGAGAAGGCGCATGCATAAAACGTGACATCATGGGAAAACCACTTGCCGGGACCCACTCCGTGTTGGTTTGGGCAGAGGAAGAGGGTGACACCACATGGGTCGGAACCGAACCTGCAGTAGTTCCTTGCACTTGCACATCCCTGGGTGTGAAAGTCTCTTCCGCCTCCTCTTCACCGCCTGGCTCCGCCGCGAAGTTTCCCGAAGCGGAACCTGAAGCTGAACCCCTCTGGTGCGCCACCGTTTACACACGTGTGATCCGATCCAGTTGATTATTCGTTCTGAGAAAGAAAGTTAAACACGTTATTATATGTATATATAAGGAAGGGTAAGAGAAATGGAAGATGATGAGAAGGTGGCTAGCCCCCACAGTAACAGTGACCCTGTTGCGCCTCTATTACTCTACCTTCCACCATGCATACACATAATTAAACACACTCCACTACCACTACCTTTTTTTTTCTCACATACAGATACATCCCCTTTCTTTCTTTTTATTCTTCTCAGATGAAAAACAACAATAATTTAATTGTGCAAAAATAAAACTCTGGCGATAAATAAAGTACTATACATGTGGTTGCTGTTGCCGCCTCTGTGATTATTTTGGCATGTGGATTCACACACACCTAAAGAGATTTTGACTGAAAATGAAAGGAGGATGCAAAATGGAACTACTCTCTGCACTTTCTGCAAATCCTTCCCATTGTCGGTTTCCTTTTTCAGATATACAGAAACAAAGAAATAGTGATCATCTTTGAGTTGAATTCTATGCCCAGTCAAATTAAGAGAGAGAATATATTTACATACTTTTATTATTTTGGGCTCCCCTACTTCAGATTAGCCCATAGTTAACTCACGGATCTGGTTCAAGATGTGCTTAAATAAGGTAAATATGTGATCAGGCTTCACTGTGGATTAGGTTGGGAATCACTGCTCAAATATGTTTATATAATATATATGTTTATCTTTTCACTGTCATCAAATTTTATGAAAAGCTATATACAAAGTATAAAAATTAGATAAATTATAATTGAAGATTTTGAGCTATAAAAAATTGACGTTATATTTGAGATAGTTGTGGCAAAGGAAAGTATTGTTAGGAATATGTGATTAATTGTATGGTCAAAACACGTTTCTGGAAGTGAGACAAGAATTCCATGCATGATTGTATAATGTTAAGTTAAAATAGAAGGAAAGAGAATAATACAGAATTTGACCTAATATCTATATAGGTAGGAATATAAAAGAGGAAGGTGAGGGTTAAATCCATACCGAATTGTTGAAGTTGAACAGAAGGGTTTTGAGAGGCAATGTATGTTGCGCATGATCCAAACAAAGACTAAGTGACATTACAAGGTTTCAGGTATTGACATTGCTTTTCATAATTAGCTACTGGTCTTGTTCTTTTGGTGTCCCTCAAGTGATTAGTTCAGACCTTTCATAAGAGAAGAAGAGGTTTTGTGTATATATAAGGAGTGCCAAGTATAAAATAGCACAGAGCACAAAATGAAATTGATTATAATTAGATGATAAAGATTATACTGGAATCAAAGTGGGATGCAGTGAATATTGTAGGGAATCAAAGACTGGCTCTTTGGAGTCATATGGATCGCTGGGGCTTCTCATAATTAACTCGTCATTCAAAAGTCTAATCCAAATACTATATAACTGTTTTAAAATGTATTTAATAATGTTAATAGATTAATTATTAATTTGTAATTTACAGACAATTTTATCTCATGAGCTCTAATATTTTTTAATTAAAATAAATTTTAAGTTTAATTTAAATTTACATTCACGTGTATATTCACTTGTATATTGTAATTTGATTAAATATCTAACTAATATAAGATCTCCGATAATAGTTAGTTTCTATTGAAGAATCATAGTTTATAGGTTAAAATATTTCGTTAGATCTCGTTTTTGTCGTAAAATTTCAATTTGGTCCTCGTATTTTTATTAGTCTCAATTAAGTCTTTATTTTTGTAAATTAGTATCAATTAGATCCTTTCCGTTAGTAGAGAACTAACACCGTTAAGTATGTGCCACGTGTCAGCTCCTCATTTTTTCAAATTTTTTTAATTTTTTTTTAAAAATTTAAATTTCTTTTAAAATATTTATGCCACGTGTCAGGTTTGTAGTGTGCCATGAGTCAATTTAATATGGTGACACATGTCAAATTATTGTATGAATCTTAATTTGGTCCTCATTTTTGTTAATTTGATTTGATTTCAGTCCCAAATTTTTTTAAAAAATTTTAATTTTATGTGCTCCAAATTTAGAACAAATTTAACTTTTTTATAAATATAATGATGATATTTTATTACAAGTGATATTTCTATTACATATTTTTAACAATATTTAATTTATTTAAATTTATATTTTACATTAAACTTTATTTAAATTTTATTTTAAAATTATATATATATATATATATATATAGATTAATA
>Ga0209589_1007546_pt1 | contig 17432 bp, 33 predicted proteins | sample CowpeawhiteBW_FD_187525 | JGI IMG/M metagenome (GOLD analysis project Ga0209589, IMG submission 187525) | Root nodule microbial communities of legume samples collected from California USA - Cow pea white BW (SPAdes) (version 2) | ecosystem: Host-associated > Plants > Roots > Nodule | place: USA...
TTAACAGTACCTGTCGTCATTTTCTTCTCCAAAGCGCAAAAGCGCATACCGCGCGATGATCGCGCAGCTATCTTCAACTTCGTCGATGTCTTTGGAAAAGGAGCCCGCGGGCGCATTCAACAAGGCAGAGCGGCTAATCGAACAACGCTAATATACGTCAGTTTTCGGATTTTGCAAGGAGGGAAGCCAATTAGTTTCGTCCTGCAATTCTGGTGCTCCGAGCAGTCTGTCGAGATGCGAGAAAAAGTTTATCGATTGACAGTCGTCAACGCGAATGGTCACGTTGATGCACCAAGCTGCATTGCTGTTGCAGGCAGACTAGCGCTTCGCGAACATCGCCGCCGTTATCCTGAAGACCGAAATGAAGCTCCTGCGCATTTGGCTGCCTGCAGGACGTATCGCGTTTGCAGCCCAGCGAGGAGACTCAATTGCAGGTACTTGTCAGAGACAACAATGTTGAGCAGGCGCTCCGTGTTCTCAAGAAGAAGATGCAACGAGAGGGCGTCTTCCGGGAAATGAAGCAGCGTCGCTCCTACGAAAAGCCGTCGGAGAGAAAGACCCGCGAGAAATCCGAAGCTATCCGACGAGCCCGGAAGCTTGCCCGGAAGCAGGCGATCAGGGAGGGATTGCTGCCCGCGCCGCCGAAAAAAAAGCCGTTTGAGCGGAAGCCGCCCTTGCCGGAGGTCAAAGCACGAGCGGAGTAGGAGGCCCGCATTCCGCAGAACGCCGCACGCCAACTGACGTTGCGTGTCGGACCTCGTGCTATCAGGGCTACGTCACCTGTGAAGCAGCGAAGATTCAGCCGTGGCGGTCCCATCGTCCTTACTGCCTGAAATCGATGCCTCGCAGCACAATGCCTGGCGGCGTGCCTTCGAACTCGGTCGCGCGATACTTGCTTGCCGCACGGGCTTCGATGCGATCTCGCAGGCGCGTGAATTGGGCTTCCCGCTGCTCGGGTCTGACTTGCGGCCCACCCTCGAGGGAGTCCATCGCCGAGGTTGAGATCGCGCAAGGAATCTCTCTGGCGCCGTCATGCATCGAGAACCGCACGATCATCCGGTCGTATTCGTGGGCGATAAAACGGCCGCTGGTCAATGTCATAGGTTACTCCGTTACGTCATCGCGAGTTGGAAGGATCCGCCCTCAAAGGGCATATCGTTCCCGACTGCCTGCCGCGTCGCGGTCGCAACGAGCCTGACACCTCCTCAGCCTTCCTCCGACAGCCGGGCGAAATCATCGAACAGCGCAGCCACCAGGGCGCGGTGGCGCGTGTCCTCGGCAGGGAGGCTTGCAGCATAGAGGTTGAGCAGATGCCGTGCCTTCACCGCCGCCTCCGGCCAGGAGCCAGCCGGCACCGTCATCATGCGATGTTCCAGATCAGCCTCGCGCTCGCGCAATTCGCGCAGATTGGTCTCGACCTCGGCCAGCGCCCGGCGCAAGTCCGTCGCCTTCTGCGCGGCCATCCCGCGGTGCTTGTCAAGGTCGACCGGCTGATCCGTCATTGACTGATGCTCGCGCCTACGGCTCGGGCATGCGCAAGTTTAACCGAGCCGGCCGACAGCAGCTCCGTGGCTTCGCAGGGGCCCTCGAGGGGCACGGTGATCGTCCTGGCAGTGTGGCGACAGGCTCGGACCCTCGATCGTCTCCTCGTCCGTGAAGACCTTATAGGCTCCAGCCGGCAAGACACGCTCGCTCCCGCGGATGCGGAAAGCGACGGCTTCTCGCCGCGAGCGGATGGTCATGCATGCCTGCCTTTCGCAAGTGACGCCCCAACGACGCTGGCGATCACGACCATGCTCCCGTTGCGTGGCAATAGCCAGCACTATCCTCACCAGGGGCGAACGAGCGTCGCGGCGCGAGCGTCGCCTGCAATGCACATATCACTCGCTATTGGCTCGGCGCGGGCGTAGGGTCGCTGCCATCACCGTACTTCTCAACGGCTTCGACCGGTGACTGAGGGTCACGTGTGCTCCCGCCGAAGGCTTCGCAGGAGCATTCGATGCCGCGTCTTCGCATTTCGGAATGGATCGTGCCGCCGGTGATCGTTCCGTTGTTTCTTCTGCTTCTCGTGTGCGGAGCCGCCTTACTCAATGGCTAGGGCAGCACGCGTGCCGTATCTCGTCAGCGGGACCAACGAATACGGCAGCTCCAATCTCGGCCGCGGCACTGCGACAGTCGCGCTGCGCCTCGCACGGAAACTGCTGCGTGAAGGCTACATGGACGTCAGGGTCTGTACCCCGCGTGGACGCGTGCTGCAGTCGGACGAACTCGACGAACTCAAGCCACCAAAGGAGAGCGACATGGCGAAGGGCCAGCAACGCGGCAATCGCGAAGCCAAGAAACCGAAGAAGGAAAAAGCCAAGGTGATCGCCGCGGCCCCGAGCCGCAAAGAGGCAGCCTGGCAGCCGGACTTCGGACCTGCAAAGAAGACGTAGCGAAGAGCGGATGGCGAGCGGCGGTGCTAGGCCCCCGCCGACGTTCAACGACTTCTCACCCGGCGTGATCCGATCGGACGGATGGCCGTCAGCCTATTGCCAAAGCGGTGTTCCTTGGACCGGTAACCGCTGCCGGGCGACCCTGGCGGCAATCGGGTTTGAAACCAACCCCATCGGGCGCATTTAGCCCCTGCGCGAGGCATCTCGCCACGAGCGAGCGATTGAATGGCACGATCCTTCGAGACACGCGTCTATCTCGTCCGCGTCTTGACCGACGACCGGACGAGCAGGCTTTGGGTTGCCGCAGGATCATCTTCCGAGGACGCGGTCCGCCTGGTTCTAAACGCCATTCCTGAGGGCTGGTCCGCCTCGCCGGCGCAGGACCAATTGACCTCCGCCGAAATGGAACGGCTCAATCTGAAACAGGGCGAAGTCCACGAGATCACACGCACCATCCGCATGTGTTGAAGGTGCTTTGAGTTGGCTGAGAAGTGCGGCGCCCTAATACAAAAAGAGGACTGGCCGGCGAATAAGAGCGCACGCTACCACACAGGCCGAGGCACTGTCCGTAGGCGTCGGTGGCTGAGAGACCGATTGTGCTCCCGCCTGCAAGGCAGAGGAGCACGCGATGTCAATCTATTCGTATGATCACGCAATGAGCTTTGGAAGCCGGAAACGCCGGGCCCGCCCGACCCGCGCGCGGTAAGGAGGTCGGCTTTGGGACGCAGAGCTCATCGAGCGGTTTGTGCCCCGGACTTTCAAGAAGTGGAAGTGATAATCTTCTGACGGGCGGGCCACGCCCCGCCTGTCAGAGCTTGGGGTGACGCAGAAGTGTCCCCAATTTCTCGCTCAATTGCTCGATCGAGAATGGCTTACCGAGCGCGGGCGCATCCCGGAACTCCTCCTCGAGCGGCGGTCCGCCATAGCCCGTGCTGAACAGGAACGGAATATTTCGATCGCGCAAAATGCGCGCTACAGGAAAAACCAGCTCTCCAGCGAGATTCACGTCAAGGAGCGCCAGATCAAAGGATGTCTTTGTCGCGAGTTCGCAGGCTTTGGACACATGCGCCGCTGAGGCGACCACCTTCAATCCAAGTTCCTCAAGCATGTCTTCGATCATGAGCGCGACCAAGCCTTCATCTTCAACGAGGAGAACTCTGGTACCGGAGATCTCAGCCATTGGATGCCGGAAGCATAATGGGAAACACCATGCGGCAGCGTGCGCCCTCTGGCTCGAAGACCAGATCGAACTCGCCTGCCAGGTCATGCTCTATGCAACGCTCCATCAGCCGCGTGCCGAATCCACGCCGCTTAGGAGGCGTCACCCGTGGTCCCCCACGTTCGCGCCATTCGCACTCGAGCGTGCTTTGGTTGTCCCTGCCCACCCGCCAAGTGAGTGACACTGATCCATCCGGCAGGGAGAGCGCGCCGTATTTCACCGCGTTGGTCAGAAGCTCGTTGAAGACCATGGTAACACTCAACGCCGTGCGCGCGTCCAGATCGACGTGCGGCCCTTCTGTCGCCACCCGCCCGCCAGACACCGGAGCGACGATATCGTCGACCAACTTTTCGAAAGGGGCATCCTGCCAGTTTCGCTGGGTAAGCAGGTCGTGCGCTCGGGCAAACGCAAGGAGGCGTCCCGTGAACGTTGGTAGAAACTCTTCCAAGTCGGCAGCATGGCGAGCCGTCTGACTCGCGAGCGACTGCACCGTTGCCAACGTGTTTTTCACACGGTGGTTCAACTCGTCGATGAGGATCTTCTGAGCGTTCTCAGCTCGCTTGCGCTCGCTGATGTCGACCAGCATGTTGATAGCTCCGACCAGGTTGCCCGCGGTGTCTCGCAGCGGTGTCGGATAAGGAATGAACGGCACGCGTCCGCCATCCGGGCGCTCGGCCACCGCCTCGGCACCGCGAACCGGCCGGTTTTCGCGGAGCGCTACGGCCATCGGGCATTCGTTATGCGGCAGCGGCGTGCCATCAGGCCAATAGAGTTTCCAGGTCACGCACCACTCGTCGCCCCGCTGTGGCGTTCTCCCAGCCATCTCCACCGCGGCGCGATTGTAGAAATTGATCCGGCCCTCTGCATCGGTCGTGTAGATCGCAGCCGGCAGCGCCTCGAGAAGATCGCGCATGCGCTGCTCGCCTTCACGCAGGCGGTCCTCCAGCTGTTTGGTGGCGGTGACATCCTGGGCAACCCGCACACCGTAGAGAAAGCGGCCCTCCGTGTCGCGCACCGATGAACTGAAAATGTCGAGATGCCGCACCGATCCGTCAGGACGGAGTGCGCGCTTGCGAATGGTGTAGTTCGCGACGTCACCCCGCACCTGCCGCGCGTACAGCTCGGCATCCTCGGCCTGGTCATCGGGATCGGTGTAGTCGAAGAAGGTCATTCCGAGCAGCTCGTCGCGTGAGCGTCCGGTGATACGGCAGAGGGAGTCATTCACCCGCAAGAATCGCCCGTTCTCGTCGATCTCGGAGATGCCGACGCTGGCCGCCTCGTAAGTTGCAGCGAGCCGGGTTTCACTGGCTTGTCGCGCTTCCTCAGAAGCATGCAATTTGGTCACGTCAATGGTGAAGCAACGCGTGTTGATGAACTTGCCCTCCACGAAGCGGCTGTTCGATGTAATCAGCACATGCTTGACCGAGCCGTCACGCGCCCGAAGCCGGGCCGGATAGCGATCGAGCCGCTCGCCGCATGAGAGGCGCTGAAGGATATCTCCGATTGTCGGAGCGTCGGCATGAAACTCCGCCACATGGCGGCCGATGTACTCCTCGGGTCTGTACCCCAGCATGTCCAGTTCGGCTTTGTTGGCACGAAGGATGATGCCTTCGCTGCTGACGATATGCAGCCCCACGGCACCGTTCTCGAAAAAGTCCTCCAGATCCTGCGTTGTCTGGCGGACTTCCTCGTCAACCCGCTTGCGTCCGGTGATGTCTTGGAAGCAATTGATGGCGCCTTGGATTCGGCCAGAGTGGTCGCGCAAGGCGCGGATATTGACCAGGGCTGTCAAGCAAGAGCCGTCCGGCCGCGCCATGATGACTTCGGCATTGCGCGTGGGAGTACCGAGGCGAAGAGCGGTGGCCATCGGCCAGTCGCCATGTGCAAGTGGCGTTCCATCGAGCAGATAAAGTTGATGGGAGCCGCAGAAGCGCTCCTTCTTCGCGATATCAGGTGTTCGTCCCCACAGGTGCACCGCTTCACTGTTGTAGGCGACGAGCCATCCTTCGGCGTCACAGAGGCACACCGCGCCGGGAATGGCGTCGAGTGCGGGAGCCCCAGCCGCGGCCAGCGCCTCGAACTCCGTCGGCTGCCGACGAGCAGAGAGTGGAAATTCTTCGACATTTGACATGGAAACTGCTCTCGGGGCGAGAGACGGAGGGCCCGGTCCGAACCCGCTGTTCGAAAAAGGACATGGGCAGACGCCCCCGTTGGCCCGCCGAACCTTCCCCAACGTCCCCGGCGCGCAACTGTTCCTGAATGCCGTCACTGGTCGCCGACTAAACGGCGAGAGCGGAAAATTCTACTGCCCCCGTGAGTGACCGACCCGCAAGCTGGCGCATGCCCACACCGAAACTGAAATGGGCCAAGGTGCGGATTGCCGGCGCCGCTCCTTCGTCATCAGCATCGAGATCGCTCCTGCCCGGACGAATCCTTCCGCCCGTCCGGGCGGTTAGCACGGAGCAGAGGTTCGCGATCAGTGATGCGGCCTTGGATTCAAGACGAACGAGGCGGGCCGGTTCCGACAGGGCCGCCAGGCAGCAGACCATTTTCACCTTGCGGGGGCTCGCTCCGAGGCCGTCCAGGGCGTTAGCGCACGGCGGCACGTTCGATCTCGAAGCGAAGGCCTACCCGGAGAACGGGCCCGCCGTCATCCCGCACTTCGATCGCGAGAGTACGAACGACGGACCCTGGCAGCACGTCCTTAGCGAAGTCCGCCATGGCCCGAGACGCCTCCCGTTTCACGTCCTCGAAGGAAGCGATCTCCACCCCGACGTCGTCGGGGACGAATTTCTCGTTGTCGGAGGTATCAAAGTAATAGCGAGGCATTCACCAAAACCGCTTGCGGCGGCAGCCGTTCCAAGGCGCCAACGCCCGAGGCCTGCCGGAACTTGACTCTGCACGAACGGAAAGTGAACGTAAGCCCTGCCCGCCGCGTCGGCCGAGGATACGCAGGCCCCGCAACGCGAACGTCAGGAGCGACTGCGATGGAGGACACTTACTACGTGGCACTGCCGTTCGTCATGGCGGACGACGAGGTCGCACCCGGCGAGGCGGTGGAGTGTCTCAGCGCCAACGCCGCCGTGCTGCGCGCCGAAGCGCTCTCGCGGAAACCAGGCTGCGCCGGCGCGGTCGCCTTTTCCCGGACTGGCGACCCGTCCAGCGGCGAATTCGGCGACGCCAAGCTGATCCGGAAGTTCGGCGAGGTGCCGGATGATCTCAGCGCCCTTTAGAAGGTGCGATGATCTCCCGGCAGATGCCCGGCCGCTGCGAACATTCTGTATCAGCCGATAGCTAACAGCGGCAATTGCGATATGGTGTTCCAGAAACGGAACGACGCCCGATGGCCGCGATATTTCTCGTCGAAGACGAAGTCCTCATCCGGATGATGATCGCCGACATGGCGACTGACCTCGGCCACAGGATCGCGGCCGAAATCGGCGACGTGAAGGGAGCTCTGAAGCACGCCGACGAGACGAGCTTCGACGTCGCGATCCTGGATGTGCAGCTTCTCGACGGAAGCAGCGAACCGATCGCCGATCTGCTGACGGCCCGAAACATCCCCTTCGCCTTCGCGAGCGGTTACGGGTCGGGCGGTCTGCCCGAGCGCTTCAAGGATCGGCCAATCCTGCGAAGCCGTTCGAAGCCGCCGAGCTTCAAAGGTGCATCGAAGAGTTGCTGTCGAGTCCGAAGACTGACTAGCTCGGGCAATCAAGAAGAGAAGCACGCGAATTAACATAACCGATTGGCGTGCCGCCACGGTGCCGCGATACTCACGGCATGACGGATCCATTGTTTGAGCGAGCCGAACGGGCCATCGAAGAGAGCACTTCGCTACGGCGCGACCGCCACGCCCTCGCGGAGCGCTTCAGCGGCATGGCCGCCAAAGTGCGAAGCGCGGTCGCCGCAAGCGAAGTAGCTCGAGTCCAAGCGCGAGCGGAATGGAACCGGCGGAACCCGTGCGGCGTTAAGGCAGCAACCGAAGAGGAATCCGATGGAGACCTTCCCTCTCCCCAGAATCCTTGAACTCCTCATCACCGGGGAGCTGGATCGTCAGGCCTGCCAACACTTCGATGCCAGATCCGAGACCGTCGAGCGCCTTGCGGTCGCTCAGGAGATGATCTGGCGCTCCAGTCGGTTGCTGGCCCAAACCAAAACCAGTTCGATCACGCAAGTCCGGAGCACGTAGCCGCTCAACTCCGGACTTCCGCGGCTCGCCGGCGAACGGCCGTTCCCGACGCGTCTAGACCGGATCCGGACTGGGCAATCACGTCATTTCGGATCGGTCGGCGGCTTTAGCGGTCCGTCGAGCCAACCTCGGACGGTCGGCGAACGCATCGGATCACGATCGCACGCTGCGCAAACGTAGCGCTGCCGCCCCGCCGCAGCGTCCGCGACGGCCGTCATCGGCTTGCCGCACGTCGGGCACAGCTTGCGGCTCGCGTAGAGCACTGCCATCGGATTTCCCCTGCCGGCTTCAGCGTATTTCGATCTGGGCCGCCAGCGCAACAGTGTCGCAGAAAATGTTGGACGAGCGCCGAAGCTCTTGACCTCGCCGCCGCCGGACATTGAAATCCAGCTTTCAGTGATGTTGCGGGGGTGGCGTCGTGGAAGAGTTCTACAGGGGCTTCGCGCAGCGGGCACGCGATCTTGCGGAGAAGGCGGACCCGTTCACTAGGCGGCGGCTGCTCGACCTCGCCAAGAGGTACGACATCAAGAGCACCGGCTCGAGCTACGGACGGGCGCCGGCACCGCGCGCCACGCCGCCGAATGTGCTGTTCTCCGGCTCCGGCGAGGCCTGACACCGGACCTACGCCCGGGCCCGGACCTCTTCCAGCTTCTCTCTCTGCTTGTCCCAGCGCCTCGCTTCGGCTTCGGCGCGCTGGTCCAAGCTGTCTCCCGCGCGACGCCCTTATAGAACAGATTGCTGCCTGCGCCCCACGCGTCGCGCGCGGCCTTCTTTGAACGTGCCGCGATCGCAAGATCGTAGAACCCGAGCGAGGTCTGATGCCCTGAGTTTTCTTGGCATGAGATCGCTTTGAACAGTCCTCCAGTCGCGCTCGCGCGGCGAACTGCTCTGAGGAACGACCACACCATTGAGCCGTTCGAGATGCGTACCGAATACTATCCTAGATGAGCTCCAGTGAACACTCCTCGTCGAGGACGACCCCCTGATCCGCGAATTCGTGGTCGAAGCGCTACGCGAGGCAGGCTATCACGTGATCCACGCGAGCACCGGAGAGGAGGCGCTTGCGGGGTGCAAGCGCCATGTCGCCGAGGTGCTGGTCACCGACGTCATGCTCTCCGGAAAGATTGACGGGTGGCAGATTGCAGAAAGCTGCCGCGAAGCGGATCCGGACCTGCCAGTGATCTACGCCACTGGCTTCTCGCCCAGCACACCGCGTCCGGTGCCCGGCAGTCGCACCCTGAAGAAGCCGTATCATCCAGACGAGGTCGTGCGGATGGTCAAGGAAGTTGGGGAGGAAAAGCGGGTGCCGCCAGGTTAGCGGTACTCCGCCTGACGCGTGGAACTACCCTTTCGACAAGCGCAATTCTTCGACGGCCCGAGCGCAGATTCCGGCGGGGTCCTTGAGGCCGGTTTGGCCGATCTCGATGATCTTCTTGGCGATGAGCTCGGTGAGTGGGTCGTTCCGATCCTGCACGCCAATCGTGCGCAGGGCCTGTTCGTAAGCCATGGAAAGCCGTGTGATCTCTTCAGGCCCCAGAGGCGAGTTTTGAAGTATTCGGTAGATGGCCAATTGTTATTCCCTGCTGCGAGCAACGTAGCACCAATTTGCTGAGGGAGCATTTCATCGTCGAAGCAAATTTTAGCTTCCGCGAACTCCCGCCTTGCTCTCATCCTTCGAGCAGGTTAGCCCGCCCCCCGAGCTGGGCCTTCATCCGCCAAGCCTGGGAAACGCCGCGAGCCGCGGGCCTTCGGCGAAGCTCCCGGCTCGTGAATCCTTTGCTCTGCAGAGGCTATTGGTCTCCGCCCGCAGCGGTGGAATCCTGGGCGCCGAGCAACTTCAGCGCGGTTTCGACCTTGGCGAGCGCCTGGATTTCGGTGCGCTCATTCGGGCCGGGATCGGCTTCGAGCCGCGCCAGCAATTGCTCCTTCTGCCTCAGGAGCTTCGCGACAGCAGACATATGATTCCCGTGATTCCGGCGGCAACGTGATCGATACCGAAAGGGCCGCTCAGAGAGCGGGCCCTTTCCTAGTTCACCAGCTCCGGGTGCCAAAGCTGAAACCGATGCTTGGGCCGCCGCCGTAGTAACCGTAGCCTCGATCGTAGTAGCCGGGCCCGCCATAGTAGCCGTAGCTCCGGCGAACCACGTAGCCGTCATCATCGCCGTAGTAGCGCTGTACGTAGCGCGGACCGCGGGTCCGGAAGCAGCGCCCGTACTCGTTGCAGACCAGGCGGGCCTGGTCGACATTGGCAACTTCCGCCGAACCGATCACCGTAGCATTGAGCGGGGCGGCCGATGCCGCCGACGCCAGCATGGCGGTAGCGGCGAAGGCGCTGAGAGCAATAATCCTCATGGCCGTTCTCCTTTCATGTGACGAGATCAGTCGGTCTCGTCGATGACGCGACCCACGCTTCTGCGAAACCCCCGTGAATGCAGTAGCGAGCCAACCTTCGACCGCCCCCTCGGTTCCCAAGCGGGAAAAAGTGGCAATTCCACCTTCTTGCCCCTGTCTCATTTCCGACAAGGACAGAAGGCGCATGACGCCATGGCAGGCGCGCCAGGTGAACGCCGGGACAAGCGGAGCGTTCGAACGGTCCCGCCGTTGGGAACGGCGAGTTTTCGAGCCAACGGAGGAGACGGAAATGAAGAAGCTGATTGTTTGCGGCGCGCTTGCCGCGTTCGCGCTGGGCACGCAGGCCGCGAGCGCCGCCGAATTCTATATCGTACGCGACGCCACTACCAAGAAGTGCACGGTGGTCGACAGCAAGCCGACGACGACCACGACGACGGTCGTTGGCGACGGTGTCTACAAGACCAAGACGGAGGCCGAATCCGCCGTCAAGACCACCAAGGTCTGCACCGAGCAATAAGACTTAGGACCGGCCGATCCGCCTCGCGCCGCCTGTTGGTTTGCTTCACGAGCATTGAACAAGTAGAGGGTTCGCCATGAAACGGCTCGTCAGATAACTCTGACGGGCCGTCTCTATTTGACGCGCCGATATCTTCCGAATCCTTCACGATGGCGATGGCTGCAGATCCGGCTCGCGATCGGCGCCCCCCGTGGCGGCGACCAGCTCCCGGTACAGACGTTCATATTCTCGCGCCATCCGGAGCGCCGAGAAGCGCCGCTCGATCCGTGCGCGCACCCTCCAGCACCGAACCCGAGCGATAGCCGATGACAGGTGCCCCGCACGCCATCGCCTCGATCATGACTAAGCCGAAAGGCTCCGGCCACTCGATCGGAAACAATAAAGCGGGGGTGCCCGCTAAAAACGGCTGCTTCCTCGCGTCGTCGACTTCGCCGATGAGCTAGACGTTCTCGCCGTGGATATGGGGCTGAAGTGCTGCCTGAAGTATGCGGTCTCGGCACGCGGGATCTTCGCGGCGATGCGCAGCGGCTTTCCGGCCGCACGCGCGATGCGGATGGCCTCTCGCTTGCGCTCGGCGATCGCTTCGATCAGCAGAGCGCAGGCGGCGGTGGGATCGACACCTTTTCGCCTGAGCCGCAGCGCGCGGGGCCATGCGGCGTGAAGCTTGCCACGCGTCCGGGAGTCACCGCTCGCGAATAACGTGACGTCATGTCCGAGCTCGACCAGTTCGTCGACCAGCCAGGCGATCACCCGCTCGGTGCCGCCGTAAAGTTTCGGAGGAACGCCCTCGGCCAGCGGAGCAAGCTGGGCAATCCGCATCGGCTACGCCCCGAACGCACATCGTAAGGCCATCACGATGACTGCCGACATGAGATACGAGATGGCGAGCAGCGTCCAACTCGGCCTTGTGCTTCCGCGCGCCAAGCGCGCGACGAGCATCTTCAGGTCCGTCAGCATTCGTCCGCGGGAAGCCGGTGCAGGTAGGCGAGGCCGAAGCTTGCCAGTTCTTCGGCATCGCCCTCGCGGGCTTCCCATCTCCCTTGCAGGTGGCGCTCGAGCAGGCAACGGCGGCTGTCCTGAGCACCGACGTCAGGATGCCTCGCCCGGTACACCGTCCAGGCCGTCTCGGCCGCCCTTCTCGCCGCGACTTCGTCGACCATCCTCACGCTCCGCGACTGCATCCAGTCGATGCCAACTCAGCGCGATGGCGAAGGTTTCCGGTTTTTCCCGAAGGTTCGACCCTTGGCGGAGTACGCTCAGGGAGCTTCTCAGGAAGCTTTCGCGCGAGCGCGCTCGCGGGCGGCTCGGCGCCGCTGCAGACGTTGCGATCGACGGGACCATGCGGAGGCGGGAAGCCGGGGCACAGGCGTCGCAGGCAACCGTTCAGCTACTGGTGGGTCGTTCGCCTGCTCTGGCTCGCTAGGCCGGGCTTCCATGAACGCCAACACGCCTCGGCCTTTCTCTGTGATGCGCCAACCGCCGTTCAGGCGTTCGACCAGTCCTTGCGAGAAAATGTCGAGATCCGGCACGCGCCCCGCGATGTGTCGCCGGTCGTGGCCGCCTCCAGAATCCTCGAGGCCACGTGGGTGCGTGCGCCGGTTTCATAGCGCGAAATGTCTTGGCAGATCTCGTCCAGGACGGCGCGCAAGAGCGCGGTCGTTGCCGGATCGAACATGGGAGAGCCCCCAAAAGGAAAACATATCGTAGCGCGACCAAACAGCCGCCGAATTATTAAGCGCGGCAAACCCTCTGAAGGATACAGTCGAAGCGCAGCAGCGCAAGCTCTCGATTGGCCGCGGCGCAGCGCCGCAGACTGAACCTGTCATCGATCGCCGCGTTTGTGTTCCGAGCTCGAAATCTTCGAGTGACGCCCCGCCTCGGTACCGAGTACCCATTGCCCGTCGGCATCGAGGCAAGGTCGCTGCCTGCCTTCGGATAGGGATGGAGGTGGCGGTCTCCGACAGCCCGAGTGCGTGAGGCTCGACGCTCCGGATCACCACCAGCTGCCCGCGAAGGCGTCCTGTCGATCGAAAGCGAGCCGTGGTTCAGGCGACTTTCTCGGCAATCTCGCCCACCGTTTCTTCTTCGGACGAGCTTCCACACGTTTGCCCGCATGCGGTTCGACCTTGATCTCGGAAAGCGGCGTTGCAGGTATTGCGGCGAGCGCCTCCCGCGCTGAACCCCGGCGCTCTTCTGGAATGGGTTCTGCCGACGTGACCGCCGGGATGTCGGCGCGCGGACGCGTGTCGAACACGATCTTCTCCGGAAGGCTCCTCGCCGAGCGGATCCTGATCGTGGTCCTGTCGAGGTCCGTCTCGTCGGTACGCACGACGGCGGCCGGTAGGTACCGGTCGGCTGCGAAGAGCAGAGCGAGCAGAATCCCGCCCACAAATACGAAGTACCGAAAAATCGGCATGGAAGAACCGCCGCTCGCAAATCAAGGAAATCGCTTCTCGGCGACTGTCGAGCGCCGGCTTGCGGCGGGGCGCCTCCTCCAGCGCGACCCGCCGCGGCGGACTTAGTCCACCTCTTGGACCACGGTGCGCGTGGACGGATCGACGAGCATGACGCGCTCGCCCGAGTAAACGTAACGGTACTTGGTGAGCGAGGGACCCCACTCCGCGGGCACCGCTTCGAGTTCGACATCGCGCGGCACCGGCTGGCCGACGACGATCTTCTCGCGCGTTTCGACGGGACGGATCTTGTGCTCGGTCACGTAGGTATGGATTTTGGTGCGGTATTCAGGCTCGATCTGCACGGCGGCGTGGCCGGCGCCGGTGGTGGTGACCACCGTCGACTGAGCGAACGCCCCGGTCGAGATCAGCACGGCGGCCGCGGACATCAGCAGCAGCTTCTTCATGAGTCTCTCCTCGCCGCAGGATGCGGCGCTGCATGAACCCATGAATTATGGCAATCGTTCCGCAGTCCGGCAGGAAGACTTCCACTTTTTCCCGCCGGCTGATCCATAATGCTTCAGCGCGTCCTTGACGTCCCTTACGGGCCAGCTCTCGCCCATAGGCCTGACGCGCACCTTCCCGCCGCCACCGACCAACTCATGGGTGGCGACCTCGTCCTCGACTTCGACGACCGTTAGTTCGGTCTCCGGCTTCCAATTGAGCGTCAGATCGAGATCCCCCGGAAAGATCTGCCAGCGCGAGCCGTCTTCGAGCTCGACGATGTGGCTCTCGGAATGGGAGCGGATCTTCATCAGGCCGCATCAAGAGTCCGAGGCGGGTCGCGCGGCACGAACGGGCGCCGCAGCCGGCCCGCCTCGTCACCGTGACACCTTGCACACCTGAACCGGACATCCGGCTGTGCGGATGACGTCCGCTGCAGGTTCGCGGCCATGGGCCAGGCGCCGCAGCGGGGGCATTTTTCCAAGAGGGTCTCGGTTTCGATCATCGTGACGGCTCCTTCAAGGCGAGCCCACAAAGCTTGCGAACGGCCTGGACTTGCACAGGTTCCCGTCTCGGCGCCTCTCCTCGAAATCTGCCGGCGAACCACCAATCGCTCTTGCCGTTGTGCCGGCATCTCGATCGCCCTCGACCGCGTGCACCGCCACGACAACCATGAAGACCTACTCACACGATCCAGCCGGCACCTGGGACCGGACCTACCTGGAGTCGCTGATCCGCGAGGACTACGAGCGATGCCATCCCGGTGAGACCTTGGATGATCTCAAGCGGCGAGCCTCCTTTTCGAGAGAGGACAGAGGCCTCCTGCGGGACTGGATGGCCGTCGCGGCGGCTCGCGCCGCGGCCGCAATGCGCGGCTAAAAGAGAGCGCGGGCAAGCGACGATCGGCCGCCACTGATCGGATCAACGGAAACTCACGAGGATCCCGGTTCAAGCCGGTGAGGCCCCGCTCTCGAGTAGCTGCGAGACGGCGGCAGTCAATTGTGCCGGCGCAAAGGGCTTCTGGATCAGGACGCTGCCTTCGACGCCCTGCGATTGCCAGTCAGGCGCGCTGGCGCTCGTCATGTAGACCACCGGAAAGCCAGGCGTGATTTCCCTGATCTGCTGCGCCAGCTCCCAGCCGCTGATGCCGTCACCCAGGTTGACGTCGGTCAGCAGGACCCGACATCCCTCGCGGCCATCGCGAAACGTGGACATGGCCTCCTCCCCCGAATTGACCGAGCAGGCCTCGAAACCGCCGTCGGACAAGGCGTCCTCGACGAAGCCGGCGATGAGAGCTTCGTCCTCTACGACCAGAACACGAACGGCATCACTCACTTTCAAGTCTCCTCGGCGATCAGCCCGGGTCGTCGGCCAGGCGTCGGCTGCGGCGAGCTTCGCGTCGAGCAGCCAGACGCCAGCGTGTCGTGCCTTCTCAAGCCACCGGCACACCGTAGTAGGCGTTCACGGAGCGCGTGGTCGCCGGGTCGCTCCAATTCCAACTGCTCTCGTCGGCGTATTTGGGGGCGCCGCGGAGCTGGTCCTGGGTGATACCGGTGACGTAGCCGCCGAGGTTGGTGTCGTATTTCAACGCCTGCCAGGGCAGCGGATAGTGATCGTCGCCGATGCCGAGCAGCCCGCCGAAGCTGAGCACGGCGTACGAAACCTTGCCGCTGACCTTGTCGATCATGACGCGCTCGATGTAGCCGACCTTTTCCCGGTCGGCCCCGTACACGTTCGTACCCTCGACCTTGTCACTGCCGATCAGGCTGGACGTCTCGCGATCTTCCATCGTGGCCATGTTGACCTCCTGGATGTTGTCTTGGGAAATCAACAGTGCGACGATGCCTCCGTTCCTGGCACAATCCGCGGCGGAACGTTGATTTCCCAGGGATGAAGCGGCCGGATCGGATGACGCGCCGCAACGTGCCGGACGACGTCGGCGAGCGGAGTTCGAGGATGGAGCTGACCGATCTGGAGCGCGATTTTCTGAGGAAGCTCCTCGGCGAATCCTGGGTCAGCCCGCCGACGTTCGACCACGAAATCGTGGCGCGGCTCGTGGAGCTCGGTCTCGTGGAAACCGAACCGCTTCCATCCGGAGATATCGAGTATCGCATCACCGACGCCGGACGGGCGGCGGCTCCCGCGTGAACCACAGATCGGCGAGCCGCGGGCAGATCGGAGGAACGATAACGTTGGCACCCTATTGGACTGCAGGGACCGTCGCCCGCCGTTGAACTACGGCGCCTGTCGCGGATAGCCAAAGGTCTCCCGACCCGCTATTCAGAACTAGCGCTCGCGAGGATAGCCAAAGGCGGCGGCCTCTCCGGTACCTCGGTATTCTCGCAGCTATGCGGCTTCGCGCCCTCGCCGACAGGCGCAATCTCCATCCTGCACCCGCCTTATCCCTTCAGCGATAGACTGATCCGCGTTACGATGTCGTCCCACTCGCGCTCTTCGCTCGCCGGGTAGTTGATCAGGACGCAGTGGATCAATCCGCTCGAGAAGTTGCACCGGTTGTACCAGACCTTGTCGCTCTTGTAGCTGGACACCGCAAAGAATCGAGGCGTCGTTCGCTTGTACTGAATGCGCGCGGGCGGATGCTTCTTTGCGAGAAATGCAGCGGGTGAATCGTTCGAGATGTTGGGTGCGGCTTGTATCGTGATGTCGGCTCGGCCGTCAGCCGTCCGAAATCGCTGTCCGTACCCGTCCGGACGGCCCGCTTCTTCGGTAAAGATCGAGGCCGGGAAATCGACAGAGGTGCCTGTCTGCGGGATGGAATACGTCGTCCATCTCACCGCTTGCGCCGAGACCGTCGAAGTCGAGACGGCAAGTCCAAGAACGAGCGCCGACACCACCCATTGCATCGCGTTTCCTCCGGCACTCATGACCCGACGACCGACGTCTCGGCTTCGATCATCATGCTGCCGACGTTCGGATCCGCCTGCGGCGCAAGACAGCGTCATGACGACCCGCCCGTAGCTCCGGAACGTCACTTTCGGCCCGACGGCGCCTGAGCATTCGAATCGTTCGGGTTCCTCTTGTTCACCTCATGATGGCCGATCACGCAGCCGGCGGCAGCGCCGAGCTTGCCGTGCCCAGCCATGTGGCCGGCGACGCCCCCGACGATGGCGCCCTTGATGCAACCCTTCGCGTCCGCGCCGGAGGCCGATGCCAGCGCCATTGCGGCCACGCATGCCGCCGTGAAAATCCATTTCATGAGCGTTCTCCGGTCGGCTTTCCGCAGATCAATTCGATCGGGAGGCGGTCGTTCCGCTGCGGGCACGTTCCTGACTGCAGCTCCGCGATTTCGCTCATCGGCAGCGGAGCCGGCCCCGTCGGAGAGAGCCGCCACCCACCCTCCGTGAAGGAGCAAGTCGCTGGCCTCCGAGTTTCCCATCTGCTGGAGCGAAATCGTTCTTCCATGGAGAGGTCGTGCGCGCGTTCAAGGAGAGCAAACGGTCCAAGAGGTCCCGCTTCCTCCGCGACGCGATGGTCGACGTGCAGATTGCCGGCCGCGGCATTCGCAGCAAGCGGGTCCTGCTGGCGATGCGGCAGGTCCCCCGCGAGATTTTCCTCGATCGGCGGTTCGCAGATGCCGCGTACGAAGACTGCGCGGTACCGATCCCGAAAGGACAGACCATCTCTCAGCCCTACATCGTCGCCAAGATGCTCGAGGCCGCCGCGATCGCCAAGTCCGACCGCGTTCTGGAGATCGGCGCTGGTTCGGGATATCTGGCGGCACTCGCCGCCAAGCTCGGGCGGGAGGTTTGCGCGATCGAGCGCCATGAAGCATTGGTGAAGCGCGCCCGATCGCGCCTTCGGC